>Ga0315284_10011299_pt1 | contig 12733 bp, 11 predicted proteins | sample YL17G09_16_MG_FD_203696 | JGI IMG/M metagenome (GOLD analysis project Ga0315284, IMG submission 203696) | Sediment microbial communities from Yellowstone Lake, YNP, Wyoming, USA - YL17G09_16 | ecosystem: Environmental > Aquatic > Freshwater > Lake > Sediment | place: USA: Wyoming | collected... | reverse complement strand
ATGTCGGCCAGGACGGATCGTCTAAGCATGTTTCTTTTCGACCTCTTCCAGAAATCGGGCGACCCTCAGCCGCGTCTCGTCCCATATCTCAGGAGAAGCCCGGATCGCCCTGTCTTCGGGATTTAAATAGGCGACAACCGTGTCTAAATACTGCCGATAGCCGACCTCGAACAAACGTTCGCGGGCCGTTTCGATCCTGGAGGCAGGCAGGAGGGGGGAGACGTCCTTTCCATGGCCGAGCGTGCTCAAGGCATGAAGATCGAAGATGTCCCTGGCCTGGGTTTCCGACCTCGTCGCAAGCGCCTCGATCTTTTGGAGGATCGCCGACGCAAGATCGTAATGTGGGACAATCAGAGGGGACATCCCGTAACCGCGGAGGACGGTCTCCGAGACGAATTCCGGTCGCGCACGGCCCTTGAACCCTCGCCGGGAAAACTCGATCTTGCTGAAGAGATCCTCTCCGGCCCCGGTCAAAAGATGGACCTTGAACCGTTGGGTCGTTTCCGTCTGTTTGGCCTTGGCCATCTCGGGGAGGGCCAAGCGCTCTATGCCGAACGGCTTGAGTTCGTTTTGAAACGCCCGCGTCTCCAGTATCTTCATAACAACTTCCTTGAGAGCGGACACCTCGACATGGACGACGTCCAGATCGATATCCTCGGAAAACCGGGGACTCCCGAAAAAGAACCGCATATTCGCGCCCCCCTTGAGCGCGAAAGTCCGGGCCGGCAGTTTCATCCCCAGACGGCGAAGAAATTCGAGATGAAAAATCTCCCTCAATTGAAACGAATCGTATGTCATGATGTCGATCACATTATGTATTATAGTTTAGTTATAGCTAAATTACAATACATAATAAGCGCGCCGCAGATCAGGGGCCGCGGACAAATCGTCCCCGTTCAAAGCCCGGACCTGATGGCCTCCCTCACCTTCTCGACGAGCTCCGCCACGTTCCCTTCCGAATATCCGTCGACGAGGACCGGCGGATGGAATACGGCGCTGACCGTCCCCCGCTTCGCCCCGAACTGCCCCTTCGGCATCAATTCAAACGTCCCCCCGATGGTCACCGGCACGATGGGCGTGCCGCTCATGATCGCCAGGAAGAACCCGCCCTTGCGGAACCTCTGGAGCTTGCCGTCGAGGCTCCTCGTCCCCTCCGGGAATATCAGGAAGGAATACCCTTTCTCCCTTATGTACCGCGCGGCCTTCTCGATGCTCTTGATCCCCCCGCCCTCGGCCCTTCTGTCCACCGGCACGCACCCCACGTGGAGCATCGCCCAGCCAAGGACGGGTGTCGCGAAGACGCTTTTCTTCACGATCACCCGGACGGACTGCGGGATGACCATGACCATCACCGGCCCGTCGAGGAAGCTCTCGTGGTTGGGCATGAAGACATAAGAGGCCTTATGGTCGAATCGCTCGAGGCCGGACACGTCGACCTTGATGCCCACGACCGCCCGGCTTACCCGCATGGCCCACCTGCCGATAGCCATGAGAGGCTGCCGCACCCCCAGGGCCCAGCAGACAAGGAGGACGGGCCCGACGAGGATAATGATGAGGGTGTAAATGAGGAGCAGGAACGACGCGCGCATGGTCCTCAAAATTATATCACAAAAGCTCGAACGGGAGCGTCCGGGAGAAGCCCGCACCCCTATTCTGTTGACAATACCGACCGCAGCCAAATAGAATTGACGCGTGGATGATCCAGCCAAAGGGATATAAAAGGATGCCAGACACGAACAAGCCAAGAACGAGGCTTAAGATCCTGTTGACCGCGCTGGGGTTGGTGGCAGGGCTGGCTATCGGCAAAATCGCGTTCAGCCCAATAGCTCCTGAGAATTCAGCATCAGGACAATCGCACGGGCTAAGGACAGGACTTGAACAATATGCCCCCAAGCACTTTTCGGAGATGAACGAGGAGATCATCATCCGTCATTTTTTCAAAGACCGCAGGGGCGGATTCTTCTTGGACGTCGGAGCCTATCACTACAGAGACGGAAGCAATACATATTATCTCGAAAAATACCTCAATTGGAAGGGCGTCGCCATTGACGCCAACGGCGAATTCGGCCTGGGTTATCGGCAAAATCGCCCACGGACCATGTTCTATAACTTTTTCGTCTCCGACAAATCGGATGAAAAAGCGGAGTTCTACATAGTCCGCGACCCCGGCCACCTGACAAAATCGACCGCTGTTCCTGAATTCGTGAAAGGCCGGAAAACAGAAGAGGTCAATGTTCCCACCATCACCCTTAACGACCTTCTCGCGAAACTCGGCGTCCAGAAGATCGATTTTCTTAATATCGATATCGAGCTGTGGGAACCTCGCGCGCTGGCCGGTTTCGATATCGAGAAGTACCGACCCGATCTGGTCTGCATCGAAGCTCACCGCCAAGTCAGAGATCAGCTCCTCGCCTATTTCAGTGCTCATGGTTATGTCCGGCTGGATCAATACTTTCTTTTCGATCAACGAAACTGGTATTTCACTCCCAAAGATCGGTATCAAGAAATGTCCGATGTATCTTATTGAAGGGGGATGAAGCCATGAAAAAAAGGCTTGCCTTCTTGTTGGTCATTTTGTCTTTGGTCTCCCTCGTTTATATCTATCGGTCCTACCGGAAGACCCTTAACGGAGACGCGCTCAGCCGCGAAGTGAAGGTCATCAACAGTTTCCACGAAATATTCTATGCTAAAAAGGGCCAGACCTGGCTGGCCAACCATTGGCTCGGGATCCAAACATCTCAGAACCCGAATGACGCCTGGATCACGCAGGAGATCATTGTTGAACAAAAACCAGACGTTCTCGTTGAGACAGGCACAAAAAACGGCGGGAGCGCGTTGATCTGGGCAATGATCATGCGCGAGGTCAATCCAAATTCCCGGGTCATCACAATTGATATCGTGGACAAAACGGTGAAGGCCCGGGAATTGCCGCTCTTCAAAGAACGCGTCGATTTTCTTCTGGGGAGTTCAACGGACCCTATAGTTGTGGAGGATGTGAAACGCCGAGTGGCAGGGAAACGGGTCATCGTCCTACTTGATTCGGATCACAGTAAGAAGCACGTCCTGGCTGAAATGCGGGCCTATGCCCCAATCGTTCCTGTCGGGGGTTACATGATTGTTCAAGACGGGATTTTGAGCGGTCATCCCGTGAAAGATGAAATGGCGGGAGGCCCGTGGGAAGCCATCGACGAATTCCTAGCGGGTAGCGACGAATTCCAGATTGACAGCCGGCGTGAACGTCTGATGTTTACGTACTGTCCACGGGGATATCTCAAGCGTATCAGCGAAAACGTCGGGCACTAAAAGGATATCAGCCGGTGTTTGACATACATTATGACGGGAGGTCAGCATGAAGCACAAACGAACACTCATCCTGCTAGGGGCGCTTGTTATCATTTCATGCATTTTCGTTTACGATCGATTTGTGGCTCCAAAAAGCGAACCTTCCCTTCATGACCCGTTAGTCAATGATTTCATCAAGCTCTATCATTCCTCGGGAATCCATAACAGGACACAATGGCTGGGGATTCCCACTCTGGAAAATCCCTGCGACATGTGGTCGATCCAGGAGATCATCAGCGAGATAAAACCGGATTTCATTGTGGAAACGGGGACCTACAAGGGCGGCGGGGCCCTTTTCTACGCTTCGATCCTTCAGATAGTCAACCCAAAAGGAAAGGTGATCACCGTCGATATCAAGCCCCAAATGGAGCAGGCCGCGAAACTGGATCTCTTCAAGGACCGGGTGGAGTTCATCGAAGGCAGCAGCACATCCGATGACGTCATCCGTAGGATCGCAGAAACGATCAAAGGATCGAAGGTGATGGTCACGCTCGATTCAGATCACCACATGAAGCACGTATTGAAAGAGCTCGAGCTGTATTCCGGATTCGTATCACCGGGCAGCTATCTGATTCTTCAGGACACGAGCCACAACGGACACCCGATACAAACGACCTATGGGAAGGGCCCTATGGAAGCCATGGAGGAGTTTTTAAAAACCAACAACAATTTCATCTCCGACCGAAGCCGGGAAAAGTTCCTCCTCACCTTTTCTCCCAAGGGATATCTTAAGAGAATCAAATAAGACTACAGACCGTCCGCCGACAAGCTCAATTCCGAGTACGCCTCTATGATTGACTCGTTGAAAGACGTGGTTTATAGTTAGGAAAATTCATGCCGGAAGCCGCAAATATTTCCAAACGACTCTCCTTCTTTATCGTGGCCTTGACCCTGGCTTTGTTCCTGATCCTCCTCTTCGTCTTCCAGCGTTACGTCTTCGTCCCTAAGATCGTCATCATCCTGTTGATCGTGCTGGGGGCGGCGCTCATGAGGAGGCTGTCGCTGCTCATCAAAGATTGGTTCGTCTTCATTTCCTTCGTCTATCTCTTCGACAGCCTGCGGGGAAGCATCTACATCCTGACCTGTAAGCTCGGCCTCCCGGTCCACGCGACGTATGTCATCGGGATCGAGAAGGCCCTCTTTGGCCAGGTCCCCTCCAACGTCCTCCAGGCCCGATTCCTCGACCCGGCGAAAGCGCCGGAATTCTCCTGGCTGGAAAGAGCCCTGACCGCTTTCCACGGCAGTCATTTTCTCGCTTTTCTGCTCATCGGTTTCATCATCTGGCTTTACAAGTCGGGGTCTTTCCGGCTTTTCCGGACGTCCTATTACCTCCTGATCTTCCTGGGCGTCCTGGGGTATTTTCTCGTCCCCACCGTCCCGCCATGGATGGCCGCGAATAACTTCGGCCTTCTCCCCCCGCTCATCCGATTCAACGGCATCATTTTTAACTTTGCGATACCGGACCTCAGCACAGGATTCGATACCAATCCGATCGCGGCCATGCCGTCCCTCCACGCGGCTTTCCCTCTCCTCTCCAGCCTTCTCCTCTGGCGTCTCTACCGCTGGAAGGCGCTGGCCTTCTACATTTACACCGCAATAATTTTATTCACAATCGTTTACACCGGCGATCACTACATCACGGACATTCTGGCGGGCCTCATTCTGGCCGTTGCGTGCTATTTTCTGGCCGTCCGATACATGAAGTCCCGACCGGGCGTCGGATCGGAAACAAAAACCGGCGTAAAGAGGTCCAAGTTCGATCCCGAGGGCTTGGCTAAGCCCCTCCTCAAGGGATTAGCCGTCCTCCTGCTGGGTTCCTGCATAGGGGCCGTTAACAAAGTCCAGTTCACCCTCAACACGAGCTCATACGGGCTCAACGCTCCCAGATATGCCGATTTTTTCAAGCACGAAGAGACTTACCGGACAAACTACAAGGTCCAGGACTACATGGGGAACCATTTTTTGCTAAAAAGAGAATACGCCAAGGCCCTTCCCTATTTCGAGCGATGCCTGTCCCTTGCGGCGGACTCGTCGGAAAAGTCCCAGGCTCAATTCAATCTACGCTACTGCAGAGGTCTTCTCGACCGAAAAAACTGAGTCACCGGCCCACCACTTTATACAGCCGCCACCGGCCCGAATTGGTCATGGGCGACAGCTCACGGAAAGAGGAAAGCGTTTTGTGGTCCGCCTCCGGACCGTTAACGAGGACGTAATCAAAAAAGGCGAAATCGGTATTTTTGACCTTTGCCGCAAACCACTCCAGTCCGGGCGTCCAGGAGATTTGCCTTTTAGCCTTGTACGCGACCAGGCCCGAATAATGTTCGGCGAAGGAGAAGTTCAACTCGCAGCCCTTGAAGACCTGGGCATATGCGAAAAGCTGGAGGAAAGGGCGCCCCTTGATGATCCCGCTGCTCTTGACAAGGTCCAGCCCCAGGACCCTGGAGGACGAGGGAATATGTCCCAGAGATTCCTGAAATCCGGACAGGTCCTCGGTTCCATATTTGTGCCAGGCGATTGCCGTTATCAAGAAGAAAGCGGCTGCGATCGTAAAGGCGACTGTCTTCGCCGAAAGTCGTCGGACGGAAGGAACCGGCAAAGACAACAGGAGGAAGATCATGGCGATGGGGAACCATCGGGAGCCGAAAAAGATCGTGTTCATGAACTTGTCGGGGGCGATGATGACAATCGACAGGAAGAAGCCGCCCGCGGCCAGCATGTCCCTGTCGATGAGGCCCCCGAGCCGCCTCCTGTTCTTCCAGACGGAGAGTCCGCACCAACCGTAAAGGAAGGTGAAGACGATTATCTCCACGGGGCCCCGGATCCCCCCGAAGGCCGCGTCCACGAACGAGGACAAGCGGTCGAAGAGCGGCGACCAGTGCGGAGCGACGTCGAAGCCCGAGGCGGCCCGTGCTAAGGACAGCCGGGGATACCACAGAAGCGCAACCATGCCGCACGGGATGAGGGTCGCCAGTCTAAAAAGGAATTCCTTCACCTTGATTCTCTTGAGCAGGCCGATGAGGACGAGCCAGGCGCCTCCCGCCGCCAGCCAAAGCGCGTGGCTTCCATAAAGCAGAAAGGATGTCCCGACGAGCCCGGCATAGAGCTTCCAGGAGCGATGCCCCGGGTCTTTTGTCGTCAGGGCGAACCAGAGGACGAAGACTGGAAACCCAGTCATAAAATTGAGGAATCCCCAGTAAAAGGACTGGTTGAAGACAAGGAGGGAGGCGAGGATCGCCGCCTCGGTCGACCGGCCTTTTCCGGCCGCAAGGAGAAAGATGGCCGCGATCCAGAGGAAAACAATAAGAACGAGAACGGCCGGCCCGACATAGGCAACAGGCAGAACGGACCAGAGGATGAGGATCAATAAATAGATGAGATTGTTCGGGGCAAGTCCTTGTATAACGTAGGGGCCGCCGGGAGATTTAAGTGTATCGAGGAAGAGCCTGACCTGGGCGACGTGCTGGGGGAGGTCGGTCGAAGGCGGGAACTCGGTCAGGACGATGGGCAGGATGGCCAGGACAAAGAGCCCGGCCGCGACGATAACCCTTGTCTTTCGGCCAAGTCTTTCTATTGACGACACTTCGTTCCCGGCTGTAGCTTCTATCCTGCCCGCGGCCATGCCCTTCACCGGTCCTTCCCTAGCGTCGATCCTCGTCCCAAGTATAATGAAATCGCCATGGATAAATCAAAAATTTGAGAAAAAGCCCGTTTTTTGATAGAAATTGTATTCATGATCCCCGGTCGAAACACGGCCGCCCTTATTTCGAAGAAAGATATTTTCTTCTTTGCCCTCTTCATCGTCCTTTTCCTTCTTGTCTTCAGAGAATTCTTTTTCACAGACAGGGTCTTTTATGAAAGGGATTCGACCGTCGTCGAGGTTCCGGTCAAGAAACTCACCGTTCAATTGTTAAAAGAGGGGAACTTCGCCCTGTGGACGGACGCCCACGGCAACGGCCAGCCGTTCATGGCCAATCCGAAGAACGCGGTCTTCTACCCGACGACCTGGCTCTATCTCTTCCTCCCCCTGTTTACTGCGTTCAAGCTACATTATCTCATCCACGCCCTCCTCGGATGGCTCGGCCTGTTTGTCCTCTGCAAGTCCTATTCCCTTTCGAGGAAGGCTTCCTTCCTGGGCGCGTCGCTTTTCGCCTTTAGTGGCATGTATCTCTCGTCTTTTGAGTTCTACAACCACATCGCGGCCCTGGCCTGGATGCCTTGGATCCTTTGGCTCCTCCACCGTGACGTCCGGCCCGGCCGGGCGCGGATTATCCCGCTCGCATTCCTCTGGGCCCTTATGATCCTGGCCGGCGCCCCCGAGTTTATCCTGATGACGCTCCTCCTTGCCGCCGGTCAGGCCTTCTTCGCGGCCGGCAAATGGAAAAAGAAGATCGCACTAGCGATCCTCCCCCTGCTCCTAGCAACGATCCTATCGGCGGTCCAGGTCCTCCCCTCGATGGAACTCCTGGGCCGGACCGAAAGGGCCGCCCAATCCGCCCAGTGGCCCCTCGAACTCATCCAGCTCTTCAACCTGCCCTTTCCTCATTTCCTGGGAAACGACAGGGAACCGGGGCACAACGATTTCTGGGGGTGGCACCTCTTCGACAAGAAATCCCCTCTTTATTACAGCCTTTACATGGGCGTTGGAGCGCTTCTTCTCTTTCTCTTCGGACTGAGGAAACCTTGGGACAGGCGGCAAAAGGTGCTCCTTCTCATGTTCTTTCTTTTCTTCCTCCTCGCGTGCGGGCGATATTCACCTTTCTTTTTCCTCTACAGGTTCGTCCCCCTGCTTTCTTCGATCAGGTACCCGGTCAAGTTTTTCCTGGGTTCCGTGTTCTGTTTGTCCATCCTCGCATCTTTTGGGTTCGACGAAGTCGCCCATTCCCGGAAGCCGGGCCGGAGGGCCGTCTTTGTCCTGGCCGTCTGCGCCGTCATGGGCCTTTTGAAGTTCCTGCTTTTCAAGAGGCCCATCATCGGTGTCCTGAATAAGCTGTTCATCATCGACCAGGACGCTTCGTTTCGTGAGTTCGGCCGGTCCATCGTAACGGGCCTCGTCCTCCTTGCCGTCTTTGCCCTGGTATTTTTTCTGCTTCACCGGTCGAAGGGACAAGGCCGGATCCTGGGCTGGGCGCTTATCGCCCTGGCCGTCCTGGATCCCGCCTATCACAATCGATATGTCAACCCGACGGCGCCGGCCTCGTTCTACGATAAGCCGCCCCTTCCGGGCCTTCTCACCGCTCCGCTCGCCCTTTATCGGGACGAGATCTATTCCCCGTTCCTTAAGGAGACGATGGGAGATAACATAAAACTCCTCGGCTTTTTCCGCAAGAGTCTTTACCCGTTCACGGGCCTGAGCGACGGCGTCCGATATGTTTTCAACTGGGACTTCTACGGGACCTACTCGCGCCGATATCTCGACCTGAGGGAAGCCTTCAAAGGACTGCCTCCGAAGGGTCAGTTCAAAATATTGAAATACGTCGGCTGCGCCGCGCATATCGGTTACGAGCCGCTTTTCTCCAGGGATAGCGCTCAACGGCTTCAGATCGAAGGCATCGACGTTTGGCTCGAGCGGATCGCTGAAAAGAACGCCTCGCCGTTCGCCGCCTTCCGGGCCGTCAAGGCGGTGGAGGTCAAAGACAAGTTCGGGATCTTCACCGGCGATGAGTTCGACCCGCTTAAGGAAGTCATTACAGAAAAGGACACCATTCTGCCCGGATCATCCGGGAACATGGAAACCAAATCCGCCGCGATCGTCGTCCGGAAGGAGGTCCAGGGCCGGGGGTGGTACTCCACGAGCCTCCCCCGCGAGGGGCTCGCCGTTTTCCCCGGTAATTTTGCCCCTGGATGGCACGCCCGGGTCGACGGCCGGAGGGCCGATGTCTTCGAGGCTAATATCTTCTCCAAGGGAGTCGTGGTTCCGTCCGGTCGCCACGAGATCGTAATGCGGTATCTTCCGGCGAGCTTTTTATGGGGAGCGGCCGTAAGTCTTATCTCTTTGGGTCTCACCCTCAGCGGCTTGATCGCCTTTTCGATCCGGTCTAAAAGAAAGGCCCGCCGCGCATCCCTCTGAACTCTTCCGGACAATCGAATTGCGCCGCGAATCTCGCGGGCTTCTCCCCGCGAATGACGACGGCCTCCTGCTTAAGCCCGGGCAGGAACCGGCCGGCCTGGAGGAGATAAGGGACCCTCTGAGGATCGAACCCCATGAGGCGGGCGGCCGTTGCGTCGGCGGCCAGCGCGAAGGGGCTTAGGACCAGCGCGCCCACCGGTTTCGCCTTTCCCATTATCGGCCCGTCCCCTTCCATCCCGAGGACGCCGTCGATGATGTTGTAATGGACTTTGATCGTCCGGGCCAGGTCCAGGATGGAATTGTCGATCCCTCGGAAGTGAAGAAGGTTCTTGGGCCAGCCGTAATAGACCCCCGGGAGAATCCCGAAGAGGTTCTTCAGGCAGAGCGTCACGGCCATCCAATGGTGGGTTTTCATTTTCGGCATGCTGATCAGGATATCTGCCCCGGCGACGGGCTTAGCGACATAAAAGACCGGGAGCCCCGTCCTTCGGCCCGCGTTCGTGACGGAGACGGCGTCCCCGTGGTTCAAGTCAACGCACTTGACCTTTTTGTCAAGAATGCCCCTGAGCGAAGGATTGAGGACCGAGAACCACGGGTCGCGTCTATGGCCGGAAGCCTCGCCGACAATGACCTCGGCCGCGCCCAGGCGAAGGCAGGCATGGGCCGCGCCGGCAATGACGGCAATATGGGTGTTGATGGGACGTTCGGGATGGGCCTCGACGAAGTTCGGCTTGAGAAGGACCTTTTTGCCTTTGATCTGCAGGCCATCTTCCGACATGACGGCGGCGATCTCGCGCGAGAGATCCCGGCCGTAATCGGGCATCGCCAGGAGCGTCACGGGGCAGGGCTCCGGAGGAACTTTCTGGGCGATCCCGGAGAGCGCAACCGCGTTGGCCAACAGGGTCACGTCCTTCAGGAATTGGCGCCTTTTCATGCGGTGAAAACCTTTTTTTGCGAGAGAGCCATGAGGCCCAGGGCGAAATTTCCCACGTGGAGATCTTCATCGGCCATTGATCCCATGACGTTTCGAAGCCGCGTTCTCAGCCGGCCGGCATCCCTTCCATAGGCTTGAAGGCAGATGACGGCCCAGGCGAGTCCGCAAAGGGATTCGATCTTGTCCTGCCTTTTCTCCACCAGGTCGAGGCTCGGGCGAAGCCGATCGATGTCGGCCTGCCCGCAGAGGGCGGTGAGAGCAAGCCCGGTCGTGTCCCAGAAAGGGAGCAATTCCTTATCGTCCAGATTCGGGTTGCCGTAATTCCAGCCCCCCGAGGGGATCCGGCGGTCCAAAAGCAACTTCCGGCCTTCGACGGCCCGTGGATGCCCGCCCTGGCCGGAGAGATGGAGGGCGATAAGCGACCAGGCCGTCGGCTCCACCCAGCCGAACGTGCCCGGAACCCAGGGCCAGCCGGCCAGGGTGTTGTCCTGCTTGAGCCGAGGGTCGTTCGCCACGGTCACGGACCTCATCGAGAGGAGGAAGTCCTGGGCCCGCTTCAGATTCTCCTTGAGCCCGTAATGGTGGAAAACGATGGCCGCCTGGGCCGTCAGCCAGAGCCCCTGGCCGCGGTGCCCTGGATTTACGCTGACCGACCCGTCCATGTTTTGAAGAGTTATTGCCCAGGGGAGAAGAGGTTTCGCGCGTTCGGCCGGGGCGCCGGAGGCGAAGAGGACGAGCGCAGCGAGGAATGTCGGCTCGGCGGAAGAATCGCTTCCCTTGTAATAGGGGCACCCGCCGCCAGGTAGGAAGAAGGAGGTTAAGCGGTTAATGAGATTGGCCAAATCGGCATTTGGCGTCGGGGGCGCGGGAGGTCGTTGCGTGAGAATGTTCAAAGCAGGGGTATTATAACGCAACAATCACGTGGGCCAAAGCCTGAAGAAAGGGTGCATGGAAGCCTCAGCGGCGATGAACCATAAAAAAAGGGGCGGCAAAACCGCCGCCCCTTAAAAAATGCGTTAGGATCGGATCCTAAGATCAGCTGCCTACGGCTACGGTCGCAGGCCCGACGATCCAACTGCCGTCCCAATTCACGAGGTCCTCGTTGAAATCAGCCATCTTGCTGACGTTGTACCTTCCGGCTTCAGGAGAACCGGTAGAATACGTAGACGCTTGATAATTTGTTCCAGGTATATTGTTTCTTCCGTAGGACTGGATAACGAAATCGTCCTCACCGATCTCTAATGGATCTGCGCCTGAGACGATTGCGGTAACGGCGGCTTTTCCCAGGTCAACCTGGTAAGGAAAGTTCCAGGGGTCGCGGGTGGGCAGGATTTTGATGTAGAAAGTAGCTATGGCCGTCGCGAATACGCTGGGGACGACAAGATCCCCAGTCTGCGCGCAGGCGGTAAAATCGCCATGGTCCGTCATATAATCCGCGCAGGCCGTGGCCATGGTCACGATCTCCTTCATCGCCGATTTCTGCTTGGCCTTCTGAATGGCCTCGAGGGCGTTCGGGATCAGAAGGGCCGCCAAGATGCCGATGATCGCGACGACGATCAGAAGCTCGATGAGGGTAAATCCTCTCATCTTTTTTAACATTCTTTTTCTCCTTTTTCCTTGTTGGTTTTTTTCCACCACTCAAGGTGTTTTTTAATTCTCGTGAACCCTAATAGTTAGCAACTATCGTGCCAACTTCCATAGATATAAATACGTTGATAATAAACAAGTTAGCCGAACAGCAGGCTTTTCTAAGGTGATATAATGACGTTTTACGCTTTTTCATGACAATATTCGTCACTTACCGCGTCTGGGCCTTGCCCGGTTCGCCTTCTTCGGCCTTCTCTTCCTTCCGGACGTTCTTGAGCTCATACTTGTCGATGAGATACCTCAAGGTCCGATAGCTCAGGCCCAGGAGCGGCGCCGCCTGGCGGAGGCTTCCGCTGGAGGCGAGGAGGGCATGGTTGACATATTTCTTTGTCAGGTCGTCAATGAACGTTGACAGGTTGAAGCCGGGCTGAAAGAGGAACCTCGTCTCTTCCTTCCGCGAGGGGGAAAGGATCTCCTGGGGGAGACAGCCCGCCGTGATGGTCTCCCGGTCCTCGATGGCCACGACGCGCTCTATGACGTTCTCCAGTTCGCGGATATTCCCCGGCCAGGGATAGGATTCAAACAGGCCGAAGACCTCGGGCGTCAGGCGTTTCATGGGCTTCCCGAGCTTCTCGCAGTATTTCTGGAGGAAGTGGGAAACGAAGAGCTGGATGTCCTCGACGCGTTTTCTCAGGGGCGGCATCTCGAAGGAGATGACGTTCAGCCGGTAGAACAGCTCTTCCCGGAACTTTCCTTCCTCAATCCTCTTCTTGAGGTCCTGGTTCGTGGCGGCGATGATGCGG
>Ga0315284_10011298_pt1 | contig 12735 bp, 5 predicted proteins | sample YL17G09_16_MG_FD_203696 | JGI IMG/M metagenome (GOLD analysis project Ga0315284, IMG submission 203696) | Sediment microbial communities from Yellowstone Lake, YNP, Wyoming, USA - YL17G09_16 | ecosystem: Environmental > Aquatic > Freshwater > Lake > Sediment | place: USA: Wyoming | collected... | reverse complement strand
TCCCTTGGTCGCTAACGCCGCCGTGATCGCTGCTGTTAACGTCGTCTTCCCGTGGTCCACATGCCCTATCGTCCCCACGTTAACATGCGGCTTCGTCCTCTCAAACCGCTGCTTTCCCATTGTAGTTTACCGCCTCCTCGAAAAAAACTTGGATTTCAGATTCCAGATTGCACATTGCAGATTCGCCTTGCGATCGCAGAGTTCGGCCTCAATCTGCAATTTGGAATATGCAATCTGTAATTCGTAGTTGTCTAACTCGCGACCAACTGCCTCCCGGTTATCCTGAAGACCATCTCATCGGCAATCTGCTTTGGAACCTCCGCGTAGTGCGAAGGCTCCATTGTATATGAAGCACGGCCTTGCGTCAAGGACCGCAGCGCCGTGGCGTATCCGAACATCTCCGCAAGCGGCACGTGGACCGTTATGACCTGCGTATTTCCAGGGCCGGATTCCGCGTTTTGTATCTCGCCGCGACGAGAGTTCAGATCCGACAGGACATCCCCAAAGGAGATCTCCGGCGCGATTACTTCGACGGACATGACAGGCTCTTTCAAGATCGGGTTTGCGGCGTCGAGCGCGTTTCTTACGGCCATCGAACCCGCGATCTTGAACGCTATCTCCGAGGAATCCACCTCGTGATACGAACCGCCAACCAGAGTGACTTTCACATCCACGACCGGATATCCGGCCAACATCCCCGAATCAAGCGCCTCGTGCACGCCAGACTCTATGGGTGACACAAATTCCTTCGGTATCGCGCCACCGACAACGGCGTTGACAAACTCGAAGCCCTGGCCCGGCGGCTGCGGTTCGACTGTCATAATGCAATGCCCGTACTGGCCGCGCCCGCCGGTTTGGCGAATGTACCTGCCTTCGCCGCGGGCGGAAGCCGCGATCGTTTCTTTGTAGGCGACCTGCGGCCGACCGTGTTTCGCGGCGACTTTGAACTCCCGGTACAGGCGGTCTATGATAATCTCCAGGTGCAGCTCGCCCATGCCGGAGATGATGGTCTGGCCGCTCTCTTCGTCCACGTGCGATCTGAATGTCGGATCCTCGCTGGTCAAGCGCGATAACGCCTGGGACATCTTATCTTGATCAGCTTTCGTTCGCGGCTCGATGGCCACGGCAATGACCGGCTCGGGGAACTGGATGGATTCGAGCACGACGGGATGCTTCTCGTCGCAAAGCGTTTCGCCAGTTGTTGTGTTCTGCAGACCCACCGCCGCTACGATATCCCCAGCGAAGACTTCGGTGAGGTCCTCGCGGTGATTGGCGTGCATACGAAGAATCCGGCCAAGCCGCTCCCGCATATTCTTTGACGAACTGAGCACACGCTGGCCCTTGTGAGCCGCGCCGCTGTACACTCGCAGGTAAGTCAGTTTGCCGACGTATGGATCGGTGACGATCTTGAACGCCAAAGCCGCGAACGGCGCTTTCTTATCCGGATTGCGCGAAGTTGGCTCGTTGTTGTTCGGATTTATGCCGACGACCGCCGGCACGTCCACAGGCGATGGAAGGTAGTCAACGATTGCATCCAGGAGCGATTGAATGCCTCTATTCTTCAGCGCCGCGCCGCAAAACACGGGCACGATCTTCCCGGCCAGCGTGCCTTTTCTAATGGCGACCTTCAACGCCTCCGGCGTGACGTGCTCGGCCCCGACGTACTTCGCCATAACGTGATCATCTTGATCGGCGGCCGCCAGCACCAAGCGATCGTGGTATTCGCGCGCCAAGCCCTCAAGCTCAGCTGGGATTTCCCGGTCTTCATACTTGGAGCCAAGATCATCTGTCCAGACAATGGCTTTCATACGAACCAGGTCCACCACACCGTTGAAGTCAGCTTCGATGCCTATGGGGAGCTGCAGCAGAACGGTGTGCGCGCCGAAACGCTCGCGAATGCGCTCGACCACTTTGAAGAAATCCGCCCCTACCCGATCCATCTTGTTGATGAACGCTATGCGAGGGACGTGGTATTTGTTGGCCTGACGCCAAACGGTTTCGGATTGTGGCTGGACGCCGCCGACGCCGCAGAAGACGGCAACGACGCCGTCCAAAACGCGAAGGGAACGCTCGACCTCAACGGTGAAGTCAACGTGCCCCGGGGTGTCAATGATGTTGATTGTGTGGTCGCCCCAGAAGCTGGTGGTGGCGGCGGAGGTTATGGTGATGCCGCGCTCTTGTTCCTGCGCCATCCAATCCATGGTGGCGGTGCCTTCGTCCACATCGCCGGGCCTATGGATTTTTCCGGTATAGAACAATATCCGCTCGGTAATCGTCGTTTTACCGGCGTCAATGTGGGCCGCTATTCCAATGTTTCTGGTCTTATCCAGAGCGTGTTCCGTGCCCATACTTTAGCTTCCAGTTCCGATCGCCAATCCGGTCTCCATCCCTTAATGGCTGCAGTCCCTGGCGATCGTTCAGATACCTGCCTTTGCGGGCAAAATTTATTTAATTTACCATCTATAGTGTGCGAATGCCTTATTAGCCTCCGCCATCTTGTGAGTGTCTTCTCTCTTTTTCACGGACAGCCCGGTGTTCTGGGCGGCGTCCAGGAGTTCACCCGTCAGCTTCTCGATCATGTCCTTGCCGTGGCGCCGCCGGGCGTGGGTGATTACCCATCTGATCGCCAGCGAAACGCGGCGGTCCGAGCGCACTTCGACGGGAACCTGATAGGTTGCGCCACCGACTCGCCTGGGACGGACTTCGAGCACCGGCATGACGTTTCTTATGGCCTGCTCGAAGACTTCCAGCCCTGGCCGTTTGGTTTTTTCCTCGACCGCTTGGAGCGCGCCGTAGACGATCTTCTCGGCGACGCTCTTCTTGCCGCACATCAAAATCCGGTTGATGAACCGCTCCAAGAGCTTGTTCCCATAGACAGGATCCGGCGCTATGTCTCTTTTCCTAACAGGACCTTTTCTCGGCATTATCTATCTCCTTCGGAGATCATTTCATATTGCATATTTCAGATTGCATATTCCCCATTCCGCACTCCGCAATTCCCTACTTGGGTTTCTTGGCCCCGTACTTCGATCTGCTTGTTTTCCGGTCCCGTGTGCCGCCCGCGTCCAGAGTGCCCCGCACGACGTGGTATCTCACGCCGGGGAGGTCCTTCACTCTACCGCCGCGAACCAGCACGACCGAGTGCTCGATAAGGTTGTGGCCGATTCCAGGAATGTACGCGGTGACTTCCATGCCGTTCGTTAACCGCACTCTGGCCACCTTGCGCAGGGCCGAGTTAGGTTTCTTTGGCGTCCTGGTGTTGACCACGAGGCAAACACCGCGCTTCTGCGGACAGCCCTTCAGCGCGGGCGCCTTGGTCCGCTTCTCCGCCGGCTTTCGACCTTTTCGAACTAACTGGTTGATCGTTGGCATGCGCTCACATACTCCGCACAAACTATGGTCTGTAATGCAAATTGCCCCTCCAACGCCGCACGTAGAAGGGGCAAGGAAACGCCATTTCAAAGGCTTTTCTCTCGTAAGCCACTTACGAGACTCTCGTACTTACCCTGCCTCCTTAGACCTCGGCGTGGAATGAGCTCTGGCGGCAATCCGCCAGACAACTTGGCTAGTATAACCGCACGCGGCGAGCTTTGTCAAGCCCCGCGCAGATATTTTTTCCATTTTCGCGGATATTTCGGAGATAGACTCCGAGAGTTGAGAGTTGAGTTCCGAAATCCCCATCAACTATCAACTTCCGCTGGCCGACCCCTAGATCTCCGCCGGGCTACTTTCCTCGGCGTCGCTATGTTCGACCTCAACGGAAGCTTCCGCCTCCGGCTCTTCCTTGGCTTCCTCGCCAACTTCATATTGTGGCGATTCGTCGTCGGAAAGCGAGGGTTCCTCAACCGGCAGGATTTCCTCTTTCTTGAACTCCTCGCCGATCTCGACATCAAGCTCGGGCGTCTCAGGCGCCTTCGCGGCCGTCAGGTCGCTGAGCGGCGCGGCGGGCGTGATGCCGTCTTCCAAAACAGCCTCAAGGTTCCTGTACCTCGGCAAGCCGGTCCCGGCGGGTATAAGCCGCCCGATGATAACGTTTTCCTTGAGACCCACCAGATTGTCGCGTTTGCCCTTCACGGCCGCTTCGGTCAGCACTCTGGTCGTCTTTTGGAAAGATGCCGCGGACAGGAAACTCTCCGTCGCCAGGGACGCTTCGGTGATGCCGAGCAGCACCCACTCCGCCGTGGCCTCATTCGCGGTCGGACTCACACGCCTAACCCGGGTGTTCTCAGCCTCGAACTGGAACCGATCAACTATCTGCCCCGGAAGGAACTTGGCGTCTCCGGGGTCTATGATCCGACGCTTTTTGAGCATCTGACGCACGATTATCTCGATATGCTTGTCGTTGATGTCAACACCCTGCGATTTGTACACGTTTTGGATTTCGCGCACGAGATAGTCCATGATTCCGTGTACGCCCTGCAGCTCCAAAACCTTCTGCGGGTCGAGCGGACCTTCAGTCAATCGCTGGCCGGGGATGACTTCATCGCCGACCTCGACTTCCAGGTTGCCGCGATAGGGAACCAAGTGCGTCTTGCGGATTTTCACGACTTCCACGCCGGCGTCTTGAAGCTTCCTGGCCATTTTATCCGAAACTTCGGAGCCGGCGGCAACGGCAACCTCTCCCTTTTGCGGATCAATGATGTCTTCGGCGGCCACTTCGCCTGAAACGAGGCGGCTGTCGGTCAATGGCACATCCGTGTGGATAACCACCCGCTTCAGTCCCTTGGTTTCGATGTCAACGATCTTCCCACCGACCTCGGTGATAATGGCCTGTCCTTTGGGCTTCCGCGCCTCGAAAAGCTCGACGACCCGCAGCAGACCGCGCACCTGGTCTTCCAGCACCTTCAACATGGCCTGGACGGCGCGCACTCGCTCGCGTTCGGCGCCTTCTACGCCTTCTTCGATGGACACAAGGCCGCGGCGTATGTCGTCGTGAAGCTCGCGCAGAGATTCCTGCTTCTTCTTCTTAACTTCCGCGACGCCGGTCAGATACTTGCCGGCCACGCCTCCCGTGTGGAACGTCCGCATGGTCAACTGTGTGCCCGGCTCGCCGATGGACTGCGCGCCGATGATGCCGACGGCGGTGCCGATCTGGACTATATCGCCGCGGGCCATATCGCGGCCATAGCACTTAGCGCAGATGCCCTGCTTCAGATCGCACATCAGCGGCGACCTGATGCCGACCCTGGTCACTCCTGCGTTCTCGATCTTCTGTGCCAAGTCATCGGTGATCTCTTCGCCAGCAAGAACGATCGGCTTTTTTTCTTTTGGCAGATAGATGTCCTCGAACGCAAAGCGCCCGCGAATCCTCTCGTGGAGCGATTCGATCAGCTCGCCGCCTTCAATGATAGATGAAACGTATATACCACTTATCGTGCCGCAGTCTTCACCTCGGACGATGACATCCTGGGCCACATCCACCAGTCGCCGCGTCAGGTAGCCCGCGTCGGCGGTGCGCAGCGCAGTGTCGGCCAGACCTTTTCGCGCGCCGTGCGTGGAGATAAAGTACTCCAGCACGTTCAGACCTTCATGAAAGTTGGACTTGATCGGCAGTTCCTCGATCAGGTTGCCGAATGGGTCGGACATAAGGCCGCGCATGCCGGAAAGCTGCGTGATCTGTCGCTGGCCGCCTCGCGCGCCGGAGTCGGTGATCATATAAATCGGGTTGAAGCGGTCAATGTTCTCCAGAATGGCCCCGGCGACTTGCTCCGAAGCCTGCGACCACCATTCCAGAACCTTCTGCTTACGCTCGCCCTGGGTGATCATTCCTCGAGCGTACTGGCGGTTCAGCTTGGAAACGGCTTCTTCCGTCCGCGCGATGATTTCCTCGCGCTGGGCGGGAATGTCCATATCCGTCATCGCTATGGTGATACCGGATATCGTGGCAAACCTGAATCCGAGAGCCTTCGTGTCGTCCAGAAGCTGAATCGTCCTGTATGCGCCATGCTTCTTGTGGCACTCGGCGACGAGCTTGGACAGCGCTTTCTGATCCATGGTATCGTTTACATAGCGCATATCTTCCGGGAGCACCTCGTTGAAGATCAGCCCCCCTACGGTAACTTGCGTTAGGCCGGTGCCCGGCAGCCGGACGCGGATAGGCTGGTGCAAGTCGAGCAGCCCGGAGTCGTAAGCCAAAATCGCCTCTTCCTCGTTGGCGAACATGGGCCAATCTTCCGGCTTCTTGCTCCCGGTTTCGGTCTTCTGCGTTAGATAATAGATGCCCAGGACTATGTCCTGAATCGGAGCCACTACCGGGCGACCGTCCGCGGGCAGGAATAGGTTTTGGGTAGAAAGCATAAGCAAGCGCGCTTCCGCTTGGGCGAAGTCCGACAACGGAACGTGCACAGCCATCTGGTCGCCGTCAAAGTCCGCGTTGAAAGCATGGCACACCAGCGGGTGGACCTGAATCGCCTTGCCGTCAACGAGGATCGGCTCGAATGCCTGAATTCCCAGTCTGTGCAGCGTCGGCGCGCGGTTCAAGAGGACCGGATGCTCCCGGATCACTTCCTCCAGCGCGTCCCATACCTCCGGCTTCATCCGGTCAATCATACGCTTGGCGGTCTTGATGTTTGAGGTATAGCCGCGCTCCACAAGCGTCTTCATCACGAACGGCTTGAAGAGCTCCAGGGCCATCTCTTTCGGCAGGCCGCACTGGTGCAGCTTGAGGTACGGGCCGACAACGATGACCGACCGGCCCGAGTAGTCCACTCGCTTGCCGAGCAGATTCTTACGGAACCGGCCTTCTTTACCTTTGAGCATGTCCGAAAGCGACTTGAGAGGCCGATTGTTCGATCCGACGACGGGCCTGGCGCGGCGGCCGTTGTCTATCAACGCGTCAACCGCTTCCTGCAACAGGCGCTTCTCGTGGTTGATGATTGACTCCGGCGCTCTTATCTCGGTGATCTTCTTCAGCCTGTTATTGCGATTGATGATGCGCCGGTAGAGGTCGTTCAGGTCGGAAGTCGCGAATCTGCCACCGTCCAACTGAACCATTGGGCGCAGTTCCGGCGAGATAACCGGTATGCAGTCGAGTATCATCCATTCCGGACGGTTCCTGGACTGCAAGAACGCCTCCACATACTCGAGTCGCCTGACCGCCCTTGCGCGTTTCGGCCCCTGGGTCTGCTCGATATCCTTGCGCAGTTCGCGCGAGAGCCTATCGAGATCAATCTCCTGCAGGAGTTGCCTGACGGCCGCGCCGCCCAGCCCAGCGGTGAACACGCTTCTGATATCGTCGTCCAGCCTCACCGAAACCGCGTCCAGCAGCCTCTGCAAGGCCCTGTACTGGTCCTCGGTGATGAGGTCGCGCTTCTGCACGGACTCGAGCAGCTTCAGCGTGTTCTGCAGTTCCTCGGCGTGGTCAGTGGCATCTTTCTCGATCTGCTTGATGGTGTCCGCAAGTTCTTTCTTCTTCTTCTCGACCGTCGCTTCGTCCCAGTCGGGATTCTCCTTTTGCTCGACGGCGGATTCCTTTCGCGCCTTGGCAATGTTGTCGTCGCGTTCTTTCTCGACGGCCTGCGCCTCCGTGGCAGTCGCTCCACGTATCTCCTCGAGCCGCGTATTGATGGCCTGCCGATCCACGGAAGTGACGATGTAAGACGCAAAATAGAGCACCCGCTCCAGCAGCCGAGGCGAAATGTCCAACAGCAAGCTCATCGGGCTGGGCACGCCCTTCACGTACCAGATGTGCGCAACCGGCGTGGCCAGCTCTATGTGCCCCATTCGTTCGCGGCGGACCTTGGATCGCGTGACTTCCACGCCGCAGCGATCGCAGATGATCCCCTTGAACTTCACTTTCTTGTAGCGGCCACAGTGGCATTCCCAGTCCTTGACGGGACCAAAGATCTTTTCGCAGAACAAACCGTCGCGTTCGGGCTTGAACGTGCGGTAGTTGATCGTCTCCGGCTTCTTGACTTCACCGCACGACCAGGATCTGATGTCCTCCGGGGAGGCCAGGCTTATTTTTATCTTGTCAAAGGTGCGGGCGTCTGTCACAGTGGGCTCTCCTCTTTCCACTCGATCGTGCGCGCACGACGACGAGCTGACATCCTGCCGGCTTCCTCGCCTTCCGCCAGCTCTTCGTCCGTGGTCCTCAGGTCTATCTCCCGGTCACGAGTGTCTTCGACCGTGACCTTCAAACCTAGGCTCTGCATCTCGTTGATCAGTATCTTGAACGATTCCGGTATCCCCGGCGCAAGAATACTGTCGCCCTTAACTATCGCTTCATAGGTCTTCACGCGGCCCAAAACGTCGTCCGACTTGATCGTCAGGACCTCTTGCAGCATATAGGCCGCGCCATAAGCTTCGAGCGCCCAGACTTCCATCTCGCCGAACCGCTGCCCGCCAAACTGGGCCTTTCCGCCCAGCGGCTGCTGGGTCACCAGCGAGTAAGGTCCCGTGGACCTTGCATGAATCTTGTCTTCGACGAGATGGATGAGCTTCATCATGTATGCATAGCCGATGCTGCACGGAGCGGCGAACGGCTCTCCCGTTCTGCCATCGTAGAGCACGCATTTGCCTGTCTTCTCGTTCAGCCCTACGCGCTTTTCGATATTCTCACGAACCTGCGACATAATGGTGTCGTAGCCGTAATTCTTGGGGGCCGGCTGATCATTGGATGGTACCGGCCTGGGTTCGTCGGAAGCCGTCTCTTCGTCGCCCGAGTCACCTTCGCCGCCCATCTTGACTTCAACTAGCGCGTCGGGATCAGAAACGGCGGGAGGAGCGTTCACCCCGGTAGCGACCGCCTCCAGTTCGTTCGCGGAGAGTGTTTTCAGTTTCTCTTCCACCCGGCCCATTATGGCTTCAAACACTTCATCAAGCTCCCGGGACGATGCTTCCAGATCCTCACGAGTCGAAGACTGGCAGGCTTTGTCCAACGCTCTGTTCACCAGCGTCGGCACATCGTCCGTTTCCGGAAACTCCAGGTCCAGGCCAAGGTCGGTCGTAACGTACCTCCGCCCCATGTTGATCCGCATCTGCTTGGCAAGGATAGCCAAGTCAGCAAGTATCTCGTCTTCCGTGGCGCCTTGAAAAATCGGATTGCGGAACCGCACGTCAAGTTTATCCGCAACAAGCCCTTGATGCGCTTCAAGAATCTGCCCGATATTCATCCGAGAGGGAACACCGAGGGGGTTCAGGATTATGTCCACTGGCGTGCCGTCTGGCAGGAAGGGCATATCCTCTTCGGGCGCTATCTTGGAGATGACGCCCTTGTTTCCGTGGCGGCCCGCCATTTTGTCGCCCTCCATTACCTTACGCATCTGGGCGATATAGACTCGGACCAACTGGTTGACGCCGGCCGGAAGCTCGTCGCCGGGCTCACGCACCAACTCGCCATCGCAGCGATCGCAGACGCTACGCTCGGGTTTCTTGCTGAAGTTGAAAATCGTCTCACATCTGGAGCACTTGTACTTGAAGCGAGAGAACACCTTGACGTCCACAACTTTGCCCGTCTCGCCGTGCGGCACTCGCAGGGAGACGTCGCGGGTCTCCTCGGCCTTCTTGCCGAAGATGGCTATGATCAGCCGCTCCTCCGCGGTCAGTTCGCCTTGTCCCTTGGGGGCCACTTTGCCGACCAGTATATCCTCCGGCCGAACATCGGCGCCTACCCGGATGACGCCATTTTCATCCAAGTCCTTCAGCATATCCTCGCCGATATTGGGAATATCGCGGGTGATCTCTTCGGGGCCGAGTTTGGTATCTCGCGCTTCGGTCTCGTACTTCTCTATATGTACAGATGTGTAGATGTCTTCCTTGACCATGCGCTCGCTGAGGATTATAGCGTCTTCGTAGTTGTAGCCCGACCAGGGCAGATATGCCACCAGGATGTTCTGTCCAAGAGCCAGCTGGCCGTTTTCGGTGCACGGGCCATCGGCGATAACCTGGCCCTGTCGCACTCGCTGGCCAACCTTCACGATTGGCTTTTGCTTTATGCACGTGGCTTGGTTCGAGCGCAGGAGGTTCACCAGGTTGTATTGATCCACCTGGCCGTCCAGACACTCGACGGTGATCCTGTACGAGGTAACCTTGGTAACCGCCCCTGGCCGCTTCGCCGTAACGACCATCCCGGAGTCTCGCGCGGCTTTCTCCTCCGCGCCGGTGCGCACATAGGGCGCTTCGTTGCGTAGGAGAGGCACCGCCTGGCACTGCATGTTCGAGCCCATAAGCGCCCGGTTGGCGTCGTCGTTCTCCAAGAACGGGATCATCGCCGTGGAAACGCTCATGATCTGCATCGGGGAAATGTCCATATAGGTGACGAGCTCACGACGCACCGTAGGGTACGTGCCCTTGTGCCTAGCCAGCACCATCGGCAAGGCTATATGCCCGGTCTCCTTGTCCACCGCGGTGGTAGAAGGAGCAATGTACTCCTCGTCTTCCTCATCCGCGGGCAAGTACTTTATCTCGTCCGTCACGCGCCCGCGCTTGATTACGCGATACGGCGTGACCACGAACCCATATTCATCAACTTTCGCGTGGGTCGCCAACGATCCGAGCAAACCAATGTTGGGACCTTCAGGAGTCTCGATAGGGCAAATCCGGCCATAGTGCGAGTGGTGAACGTCGCGCACTTCCAGTTTGGCGCTTTGCCTGCTCAGGCCGCCGGGACCAAGCGCGGAAAGCCGCCGCTTGTGTCTCAGTTCAGCGAGCGGGTTGGTTTGGTCCATAAACTGGGACAACTGGCTGCTGCCGAAAAAGCTCTTTATGCTGGCGGAGATCGGCTTGACCGAAAGAATAACCTGGGGGATTACGCTTTCGCTATCCAAGCTGGTCATGCGTTCTTTGGCTACCTTCTCCATCCGCATAAACCCCAAGCGAAGCTGATCCTGCAGCAGTTCCCCGACTGACCGGACCCGCTTGTTTTCCAGGTGGTCTATGTCGTCCACGCCGCAGTTCACGAACCGGACGATGCGCTCGGGATGCTGCTCGCTCGAAGCGTCGGCCACGTATTTCTCCCCGTCCGGCAGCAAGCGCAGCAAGTCTCTGATGGCAGTGATCTTTTCTTCAGATAGGATCGAGCCCTCTCTCAGGGCGGCGAAATCGTCGTAGGTCTCGCGGAGCATCTCCTTGGTAGCGTGATCGCTTGCGCCGCTGCCCAATGTCTTCTCGTGCTTCGACAGGGCGGCTTTCGCCTCATGAACCAGCTCAGCGTGTCGCTCACGGTCTATCCAAGTCACCATCGAGCCGCCTTCGCTCATGGCAACTACATAGGCGATGATGCGGAGAATATCGTATCTGGTGATCGTGCGCACGTACTCGGGAAGCCGCAGGCCGAGTTTCTTGTTCATCTTGTACCGGCCCACGGTGCCCAGGTCATAGCGCCGAGTGTCGAAAAATATCGAGTTCAGCAGGCTTCTGGCGCTGTCGGGCGTCGCGGGGTCTCCCGGTCTGATCTTATGGTAGATGTCTATCAGGGCCTCTTCCTTACTATGAGTTGGGTCCTGATCCACCGTCGCCTCGACGTACTTGTTAATTTCGAGTACCGTGAATTCTTTGGGCTTGATGTTCTCGATGCGTTTGGCGGCCTCTTCGCCGATGCGCGTATATGCCTTCACGATCACCTTGCCCGTTTTTGGATCGAGCACGTCCTCGTTGGTGCGCCTGCCGCGCAACTGATCGCGCGTGGGATGCTTGATGACACGAGGCCTGCTGAAAAGCGACACAATGTCGGCGGTCGTATCGCACATAATCGGCTCCCGCTCGACCTCGACAGTGGGCGGCAGATTGCGGGACGTCAGGCCTGAGAGCTTCCTCTTGGTCACTTGCTTCCCGGCTTCCATCAGCACCTCGCCGGTGTCCAAATCCGGCACACCGTGGACGGGCACGCGACCTTCGATCTCATCAATCCGGACCATCTCGCTTTCCGGGCACGCCACTGGGAACATGTTGAGCGCCCTGAGCAGCGTGGTGATCGGGAACTTCTTGGCCTGGGCGACACGGACGGTGATCACATCGTTCGCGTCCGTCTCGATGTCCACCCACGAGCCGGGGCTGGGGATGACGGTCGCGAAATAGAGCACGCGGCCACTGTAGTCGAGCGTATCCTTGAAATACACACCCGGCGATCTGGTCAATTGACTGACCACCACGCGCTCCGCTCCATTGATGACGAACGTGCCGCGCTCGGTCATCAAGGGCAGATCGCCCAGGTAGACCTCGGACTCGATGACTTCCCGGCCCGTGGCAGTCAGGCGAACCTTGGCCTTGATCGGGGCCTCGTAGGTCATCTCGCGGTCGCGGCACTCCTCGACAGAGTACTTGGGCTCGCCAAGCACGTAGTCAAGCAGTTCCAAGGCCAAGTTGCCTGTGAAATCGTAGATGGGAGAGAAGTTTCGGAACAGCTCCCGCAGGCCGTCTGTGAGAAACCAGTCATAAGACCGCCTCTGAACTTCGACTAGGTCGGGGATTTCTTGTTCCTCGCGGATTTGCTTGGTTCTGTGCTGAATCTCCCGCATCAGTCCCTCCTGGTTAAGTGAGACGCAAAAACTTAGAATATCAGATAGTTTTCCCAGTGTCAAGAAAAATTCTCAAGAAACATTGGGAAAAATAATGAATTCCCCGCCGCATAGCAACGCGCACGGGCGGGAACCCCCGCAGGGAGTCACGATTGTGGGCGAGTATATATGATGTGGATTGGCGCAAAAGAGCCTATCGAGACGCATTTATCCTAAAAAGAGACGCTTCTTGATCGCACAAAGTTCCCAGCAGCGCCAAAAGCCCTGGGAAATTTTCAAC
>Ga0315284_10011295_pt1 | contig 12737 bp, 10 predicted proteins | sample YL17G09_16_MG_FD_203696 | JGI IMG/M metagenome (GOLD analysis project Ga0315284, IMG submission 203696) | Sediment microbial communities from Yellowstone Lake, YNP, Wyoming, USA - YL17G09_16 | ecosystem: Environmental > Aquatic > Freshwater > Lake > Sediment | place: USA: Wyoming | collected... | reverse complement strand
AGTTAGCAAGGTATATAGCTTTAAGACCAGAAATACCATCTTTACATACTAATTGATTTTTACCTTTTGTAATATCACAGCTCATAATTTATATTTTATTTGTTTTATTTGTTATTTTTTTATTAACAAAAAAGGTGGTGAAATACACCACCCTTGTTTGTTTATTTATTTATTGGTTAAAATTATGGACGAGACCATACAATTTCAGCACCCCAGTAGTAAGCAACACCACCATTGAAGCTAATAGTAGCTTGAACGATATCATTGTTAGAGTAATCTGAAAGGTCAGTTAATTTAACATCGTTTAAGTCTGATTCAAGACCAGTACCCATTGCTAAGTTTTTGATTCTGTAAGCTACGATACTTGAACTTGGTAATGCACCAACTGATTCAACTCTGATACCTAAGAAATCAAGTTCTTTGTCGAAGTTAGTTGTGTTAACACCTTGAGCAGCCAAAGATAATTTGTAAGCTCTTGCAACGTTTGGAGCAACAGCAAATACAACATCAGCTTCACCCATGATAGCTTCTGGGATAGCTTGGTAAACAGCAGTCATTGCAGAAACAACGTTAGCTACAGTTACAGTAGTACCAGTGATATCAATTACTTCAGCATCAGCAGCAAATTGTGCTAAGAAACCATTGAATTGAGTAGAACCATCGTTACCATTCCAAATGTTATTGTCTAAAGATTTACCGAAATCAGCAAGGATTTGAGCAAGGATAGCTTCTTGTACAGTTGCTGGAATACCTTGGTTGTTACCGTAATCACCAGCAAGTTCTGTTTGGAACATTTGACGGTAATCACCTTTACAGTGCTCAGAGTCTAATCTGAATCTTTTTGTTACTAAAGCTTTGTCTACGTAAGATTGAGTACCTGTTGGAGCAAATGCACAGTCATAAGCAGCAAAAGAGTTAGAATGAGAAATTTTTGGTAAAGCACCAGTACCTAAGATATTTGGCAATACAGTTACCAATCCTTTTTCGATTGTGTCTGATTTCAAAAGAGCTTGTCCTAAGATTTCACCAGCTAATGCACCGTTGTATCTAGATGTTACAGTAGTGTTTGTGTCTAATTTAATTAGTTTTTTCATTTTTATTAGTTTTTTATTTTTTATTATTTTATTATTATGCTTTTGCAAGAATAGCTCTTAATGTATCCATTTCAGTTACTGCTTTTGGAGCTTGGCTTGAAAGCTGTGCTTTTAATTTAGTAGCATTAGGGATGATTGAAAGTTGTTCTTTCATTGCAACATTTTCACTAGTAATAGTTTCTTTTTGTTTTGTTATAATTTCTAATTGAGATTCAAGGTCAGCAATCTTAGCTTTCAATGCTTCAACATCAATTTCTTCAACTGGAACACTAGTAACTTCTTCAACGATATCAGCAGCTACAGTAGCAACTTCATCTTGAACAGCTGGTGCAACGTCTTCCATTACAACTTCTTCTTCTGGTGTAACATCTTCAACAGCAACTTCTTCAACAGCTGGTTCTTCAGAAACTATTTCTTCTTTAGATACGATAGCACCTGTTTCATCAGTTACATAAGCATAACCATCATATTCAAATGATTGAGATACCAATGGTTGCATAGCACCTTCAACATCTACATAAACGATGTTTCCTACTTCAAATGCATCAGCAGTTAAATCACCCATACCTTCGATAGTAATCGTTTCAAGGTTAATGTTTTCTTCTGAGAACATTTTAATTAATTTTTTTAATAAGCTCATTTTTTCTTTTTTATTAATTTTTTTGTTATTATTTATTATTGACATTGAAACCCTTTGTAAGTCTAAGAAAGAATCAATAGAGAATCCTTTAGCTTTACCAGTTTCAATATATTGTGACCAAAGTTCATCAGATAGTTTCATTGAAACCATCCATGTACCTTTTGGTAATCCTTCAAATCCTAAAGCATTAGATTTATCATTCATCGGGTCCTCAATTATCCATTGTTCAACAACACAGATACCATCTAGATAAGAACCTTCGTGGTTATATGTTGAATTAAGTTGGTAACCCTTACGTAAAAAATCTTGTGATAAATTTAATATTGTTTCTTCTGAGAATTTAATGTTGAATGGTGTACCATCTTCGAATTCTCTATATATCAATTGTTCTGGAACCAGAACAACACCTGTAATAATTTGTTTCTTTTTATCAGCCAATTGTATTTTTTTTGCTTGTATAGATAAAGCAATAAATTGCAATTTATTAGCTGGTGAATCAACAATACTAATTGCATATAAATCACCATCTTCTGGTTTGTTGTATTTTATATCGTATAAATCCATAGTTAGTTGTTTTAAGTATTAATAGTTTTTTTCTGTTATGTTATAAATAAGAATAACCCAGATAAGTTAATACCTAGGTTATTATTGATTAAAGAAACGTTGCCGTTGTTATACGGTTTCTATCTAAAGCTTGTTGTGTGGTCATATCTGAACCAACAACATATGCATTAACTGGTTTGTTTTGTGCTGAACCAATTGCTGCTGCAAGTTGGTTATTACCAGAAGAACCAACAATATTAAATTGTGCTTGAGCTGGTGCACTGGCACCACTACCACCTGTTCCACCACCACCAGCACTTGATTTACTGAATGATGCAATTGTTTGTGCAAGAATAGTAGCTGTAGCAATACCAGCATTGATTTTATTTGATACAACACTTTTAGCTGCTGAAGCAATAGAAAACGGTTTTGCTGGGTTAGGTACTGTTATACCACCTGGACCAACAATAAATGGTGGTACTTGTGCATCATTAAATTTAGCAACTGCTGATGCTTGTGCTTCATTAATCCATATGTTAGCAATAGCTAAACCTTTTTCAACTAATAACAATGCTGTTCTAACTTCTTTTGATTTAATCAAAGATTCATCTTGAAGTACTTGTAAAAATCCTTGAGATGTTTCTGATATCATTGCAACGTCATTCCAATATTGCATCGAAGATTCAAACTTAGCTGCTTGGGTATCGGATTCTAATTGTTTCTCAAACTCTTTTTTAGCAATGAATTCTTTAGCCCAATCATCTACTTGTTTTTTAAATTCTTCATTTTCTTTTTTACCACTTTCAATTCTAGCTGTTGATTGAGTTTCAATTTCACTCATTCTAGCTTTAAATTCTTTTTCAGCAGTTATTCTACGTAATTCAGAATAATAATTAAGAACGATTTGTTTTTGCTCTTCAGTACCTCTCAATAAAGCTAATTCTAAAAGAGCTCTTTTTTCCTGTAAGTTTATTTTTTTAGCTTCTGTATCAGCATATAAATCTTCTGTTTTACTTAAATAAGATTTAATAAAAGCTCTTAGTTTTTCTAATCTAATAAGTTCATCTGAATCATATTTTTCTTTAGCAGATGCTGCTTTTTTATTTTGTTCAGCAGCTTTTTCACCTAGTTTTAATTTTTCACTTAATTCAAATTTTGTTTTAGTTAATGATGATAATTCTTGTTTCAATTGGAATAGTTCTTGTTCTTTATTAGCATAACTAATTGTTCCTTTACCACCAATTGAATCATTTTTAGTATCTCTTAATTCTTTACTTAACTTAGTTATATCATCAGTTTTATTTTTTATCTGTTCTTCTACTTTTAAAAAATCTTCATAATCACTAATAATATTCATGATTAAATCTTTATTTTTAGATAAATCTAAACCTTTAAGTTCTGGTATAACTTCAGCTAAAGCTTTTAATGCTGCTGTTTGTTTTTCTATTGTATCAACACCCAATTGTAAAATATCAACAAAGTATTGTTGTGAAGCAATTCTAGCTTCACTATTAGCTTCAACTTGGTTTTGTAAATCAATTTGTTTTTCTAATTTACTATTAGTAATACCTAATGCATCACCAACCTTTTCCCAGTTTTCAGCTAAATAACCAACTAATATAACAAATGCACCAATACCAGTTGCTAGCATTATACCTTTAAAACTTGTCAAAGAAATACCAGCAATTTCCATTGCTTCAGAAGCATCTTTGAAAGTCATTGCAAGACCACCAGTAAGCTCATTCAATAACCCCATAGCACCACCATTCTTAACTGTTGCTTCAGTTAAGTTATGTGTTTCTTTGGTCATAGTTTTGGTTGATTGTGTAACCTTGGTTGTATTCTTATCAACTTTATCTAAATTTGTTGATGTTTTGTTTAGAGCTGTGTTAGCTTCACTATTGTTAACCGTAAGCTTAATTAAACGTTCTATAAAATTGGCCATTATTTTTTAATTTTAAATTTATCTTTTATTTTTGTTGTCAACACTTTTAATGTTGATGGGTATTCATACTTACCCTTAGCTATTTGTACTAACTCATCACCATCAGTGAAATTTGTCATATGTAATAATTCTATTATTTCTTTCATATCTATTTAATTGTTTATCGGGTTAATGTTTATAAACCAGTTTGTGTAATTCTTACACTTCTATAACTTCCATTGAAATTAAAGACTAAATCCATATACCTTGGGTTATTTAAAGATGGTGCTGTTTGATTTGTTTTATCTTCTATTCTAATCACAGCTTCACCAGCACCTGTTCCAGATGTTGTTGATAATGTAACCCAATCAATTCCATAACCTAAATCAATCTTACTCAAAGTCCAAGCTTGATTCTTTAATACACCAATACCGTAATATTTCATACCAGCATTTGCTATTATCGAGTTAGTCGACAAAATTGGTAGAGTTTCATCAGCTATTAATTCAGTATCACCATTTAAAAGATTACCATAAAATCTATTACCCATAGTGTATATGTTTAAATATTCTTTATCAAAGGTTCTATATACACTACCATCAGTATTTAATATTATACTACGATTAGCTGTAAGGCCATTATAACTTGTAAAGAAACCTTGTAATAATAACTTATCACCTAATACTTTAACACCAGAATAAACAGCATTATTAAAACCATTAACTGATACAAATGTTGGGTCTATATCACCTGTAGGTAAAACCTTAACAATACGATTTGCAGCCTGTCCACTATAGGTTGTGAAATAACCATAGATATAAATACCATCAGCACCATCACTAATAAGACCTACTGGTTGATTAGCACTATTTGAGTTAAGTCCACTACCATAATCAAAAGATGTATCAACAGCACCGTTAGAACTAAGTTTAATAATACGATTAGCAGCAACACCAGCATAAGATGAGAAGTAACCACCAACATACATTGAGTTATCTGAATTGATAACAATGCTAGTTGTAACCGAATTAAATCCAGTTCCAGTAACCAATGAGTTATCTATCGTACCATCACTGTTTAAACGAATGATTCTATTTCTAGTAACTACATCACCATTATATGATGAGAAAAGACCACCAACAACTATTTTACTATCATTAGTACTTACTAATGCTAAAGTTATATTATTAAATCCAGTACCAGCACTAAATGATGTATCTATAGTACCATCAGAATTCAATCTAATGATACGGTTTGCAGTAACACCATCAAAACTAGTAAAGTTACCAGATGCCATAACTTTACCGTTTGGTAACACTAATATTGATTGTGTACTAAAAGAATTTATATCGAAACCAGATGTTGGTGCAAAGCTTGTATCAACATCTCCATTTTCTTTTAATTTGATAATATAACCATAAGGGTTTGAATCATAAGAAGTGAAGAAACCATATACATAAGCTGTTCCATCGGAATTATCATTATAATCAAATAAGAACCAACCGTCTGGACCAAACTTACGTGGTGTATAATTAAACACATCAGTAAATGAATATTCATTCCAATCAAAAATATCATTGAATAAAGTAAGTTTTGATTTACCAGTTGATAAATCGATTGTATAATCATTAATCTTATAACGGTTATTGTTGATTATAAGTCTATCATTCAATGATAACTCTTGGACATAACGAGGTGGTAAATTTGCTTCGAATGTAAATTTACGTTGTTTCTTATCATAAATAGTATCAACCCAATTCGACCAATAGTTTAAGAATAATGAGTTATCAACTTCAACAAGATGCCATGGGTCTATCTCAGCACCCCAGTTAATACTATCGGTTACTTGTGGCAATAATTCATCATTACTATTACCAATCAAATAACAATTGGTTACAGCCGAAATAGTCGTTGTAGCACCAAAAGCTACTTTAATTGGTGTATCTTCAATATTGGTTATACCATTATTAAAGAATAATATTGGTTTAGATTTATTCTTAGTGAATGTAATGTTATCAGTTGTTGAAATAGACTGACCAATAGAAATATTGGTCGGTGTTAAAGCATTTACATTTGGTGCTTCAATAATCATTCTTTCAAACATCATATTCTCAAATGGTAATTCAACCTTTAATTCTTCTTTGGTATCCAATGTAACATACTGAGCTTTTAAGTCACCATAATCATAACCTCTAGCATCTGAAAATGTTTCTCTAAATTTAACACCAGCAATATTATTTGTTTTTTGATATTGGAAATATAGGTTTCTATAGATTAATGGTCTTTCAATATCAACTGTTTCTTGATTAACAAAGTCAGTTATATCTAAAATATTACCTTCACTATAATAACCATCAAGTGTGTTTAAATAAAATTGGCTTGGTGATAATGGACGTATGATAAGTTTAAACATTTTCATTAATCCTTGAAAGAAATCGATAACCTTCATTTTAGGTAATGATTTCTCAATAATAACCAATGCTTGATTTAATGATGAATTATTAAGTGATTCAACAGCAGTAAGTGTTGCACCATAATATCCATTTCTTACAGCTGCTTCTAAGTTAACACTAAAAGTATTAGTAATTTTTGGTGATATCTCTAATCTATATGTGTTCACTCTTAATTCAGTTGGTAACCCATTTGGTAATATACTAGCAGATAAAGTACTAAGTCCAGATGTATCTAGTATTTCAAATATAACATTACCATTAACATCTACAATTCTAGCATCGTATTTATAAGTTAAATTTGTTGGTGTGATTCTATATCTAACATAAGCATAATTAGTACCTGTTGTATTTACAGTTATTAAATTATCTGTTAAAACAATTTTACCATTATCTGGATAAGGTGCTATAGGTACTAATGGTCCAATAGGGTGAATGGTGAAACTAGTACTTGCAGCACTATCATTATTTTCATTCATCCACATAAACAAATTATTAAATACAGCTTTACCTAAAAAACTTCTTGTAAAAGAAATACCATATTTAGCTTCTATAGCTTCAATTAATTTTGTAACACGAATTGCTGGACGTAATTCATCAGAAAGTATTTTACCAGCATTAATACCAATATCAATACTATTATTACTTCCCCAAGCCCAATCTCTATCAGTATAAGAAATTAATGGTGTTATGATATTACCTGTTTGACTAGCTGGCCCAAATGATGGGTCATTAAATGTTTGAAAGAAATTACTTTCATTATAATCATAATCAAACTTTGAAAGACTGGTTAATGATGGTGTAAGTTCAGTAACACCAGTAGTAAAATCTTTTATATAATCTAATTTATCAATAGTATCATCACCAAACAAATCAGTGATTTGTTTTAAACCACCATAGAATGTTATCTTATAATTTTCTGGTCTTTGATTTTTAACTGTAACTGATTCTAATTGTATTTTACCAAATCTAAATGGAAAACTATCAATCTCAATATAACCAAGAACCCTAATATTTGCATTGAATGTATTATCAACATCAACATCATAATAATGTTTAAATAATCTATTGTTGGTTGGTGTTGCTGGAAGACTAAATGTATCACTAAAATCAAGGAATACATTAGATAGTTTTTCGATATCAGAAAGTTTGGTTGTGAAACCAATATTTTCATCACTAAATAAATCTAATAAATTAAAATCATCATATGCTACATCACCATAAACATCTTCAACATAACCAAATGAATTGCTATAAACAACATTAAATATTGGTGAACCATTATTCATAGTTACTGTAACGAAAGTATCACCAGAATTATGTGTTGCAGTTATCTCAGTCCATTCACCACCTACGGTTATATCAGATACAAAATCTTCAGCCATTTCTTCATTACTATATGGTATTGGTACATTATTGATAGGTGTTACTACTGTTAAGACACTATCGATAAGTGGATAGTTTGTATAATAATCAAATGATACAGTATCAGTACCACCAGAAGCTGGTGAACTAGTAAAATAAAATTTCTTAGCAACTACCTCTTGTTTAATTACTGTTTCTCCTATGTATATTTTAACTTTCATTATATGATATTATTAATTGTATTATGTGATTGCTTAACCTTAACTGTGTATTGAATCATCTTATCGTTTAAAGATGTTTTAAAAGCTAATGAGCTATCTTGTTTAATTACTGGTATAATGTTACCAGCTGAATCTATTAACCACATTTCTTCGGTTAACATTGCTTCTTTGATTGGTTGATTCATATATTCTGGTAAGAAATCTGTATTCAATATCCATTCTTCATTACCAGTAACATTGAATTGTTTAGATGTGTGTCTATTGATATTAAAATCACCTTCATAATCAACGATAGAACGAAGATAATCGGTGCTATTGATATTGATGGCCTTTGATGACTTTTTACTCATTGATAACGTTTCTAAGATACCATATTTGTTTTTGAATACCAAATCATAGTTATCATATCTACATTCGTCATAGAAATAAACAGTAACGTTTTCAGTTGCTGCTGAAGCATAGTTAAAATTATAACTAGCCCATTCAGTGTTTAAATTACTATTATCAACTTTAACTGATTTTACATAACCATAGTTGTAAGTTAAATCACCACTAAAAGTTATGTTGGTTGGTGTTGGATTTTCTGAAGTAGTATATGTAGCACCTGTAAGGTTATTTGTTTTGAAATAGATTCTTTCATTACTACCTTTATAAAGATATCTTTTGTTACCAGTCATTAAAATGTTTGGTAATCCTTGTGTTTGATTTGGTTCAATGTAACCATCAGTAACAAAATAAAAAGTATCAGCACTATAAACAAATGAAGTTATGTAATATAAACTAGTTTTTACATTAACCCATTTGCTTTCATTTAAAGAAAGATTTCTTGCTGTGTAGTAATTAGTTTCTGGATAATAAGAAACATCACTTTCAAGGTCTTCTTTAACTAAATTAGATATGTTAACCCAAATGTTGTTTTGTATACTGACAATTTTACTTTTACTTTTAACATAAGATATAGGTTGTGTTGGAAATGAATTTATTTCATCTTCATATTGTTTAATGATATAAGAAGTATTGGTAAAGGTTGTTGCTGTATCACCAGTTGATATTAATAGATAAGGTGAACGAACTCTTACATCTTGAATTATAGGTAAATTAATAGATATTGTGAAATCATTCCAATCATCTATATCACTAAAAATAGTGCTACCAGATTCTACTAAAAAGTTAATACTCCAATCACCACTACCAGTACCATTTTCATACACACCCCAAATAAATGGATATGGGTCACTAGTTGAACCAGTATATATTTCACTCCAAGGTGCTGTTTCTAATGAAGGTGCTTTTATACCACTTAATGTTTCTATTGATAATCCGTAATGGTTATAAATAATTTCTTGAGCATCAATAGCTGAGATACTAAATTTCCATATCTCTGGGAAAATACCAGCTGGTGGAATTACGACTCTATTTATTATATTTATATTTTGTATTGGCATTGTTTATGTTTTATTTTCTTATTATTTTATTATTCTAATCCTGGTGGAACTGGATATGTTTCTGTATCTTCCATTATTTGTCTGGTGTTTTATTATCATCATAGAAATCTTCCCATAATGCTTCTATTATATTATCTCCTAATTTTGTTGTATCATCATCGATATGGTCACTAATAAACCCACGTGGTTTAATACCTTTACGATACATTGAATTTGCCAAGGCATATGGACTAATACCTATTGCATCAGCATATGGTGTTATGGCACCGATGTTTGGATAACCTTTGAATGTATATGGTGAACCATAAGATACTTCAGAACCGTTAACACCTTTATCAAGGAAAGCACCGTAACCTAAACCATCAACAGCAACTGTAAAACCATCAGAACCTACTTCAAAACTACCATCAAAACTATTTGATAAGTTACCAGTAAATTTAGGAGCTCTACTTCCTAATTCACCTGTGATAGTTTCAATAAATCTACCTAATACTCTTACTTGGTTATTTTGTTTCATTGATTAAATTTTTACTTGCAGCCATCATTAAACTTACGGTTAATTGTTTGATGTAATCTATGGCACCAACAATAATAACACAATCAACAAGGTTCATTATCTTCTCATATTTAGTATATGATTCATAAGGTTCAATATCGTAATATTCATTGAATGACTTGGTTATTGGTCGATATAGAATTGATGCTATTTTATTTAACTGTTTACCTTCTTTCAATAACTTATCTAAATCTAAACATTCTTGTGTAGTTATGTTTTGAAGGTTAGGAATAAAACCATACTCAATACCATTAAACTCAAAACGATTAACAAAATCTTCATTAAGTTTAATCTTAACATAGATATCGTTTGTAAGCTTATTCTTTTCTTCTTGTATTTTATCTTGGTAATCAAATATTTTATAGACTTCTTCATTGATTCTTTCTTCATTATCTTTGAATACTTCAACCAATAATACAATCTTCATATATTGCTCAATAGTCATTAACATACACTAATATCATTTGGAATACTTAATGTTATTGTAACACCCCAACCATCCAATATATTGTGGTCAGAGAATAAGATTGGTTCTAAATTAGAAACAGAAATTAATTCAATATATTCATCGTTGTTTTGTAAAGATAGATATGTTAATAAGTCGTTGATAATTGTGTGACAAACATTTAGGTTATCCAATACGTTATCATTACCTTCGAATTTAGTATCAGTATGAAGTTTATTGATATCACGTTGTTCAACAACTCTAATCTGCAATGATACCTGGTTTACTTGACTTGTGGTCCAAGGGCTTGCTTGTGGGATAATATGTGCCAATGGATAAAGGTTTTTCTTATATAAATCTTTCTCTTCAACACGTGCAAAAATAAGTGTGTTGACCATTGGGTTATCAGCTAATCTAGCTCTTACTAGTTCTATAATTTTATAAAAATTGTTCATATTGTTTGTTTAGTTATTAAATAGTTTTATTGTTTAGTGTTTATAGCTATTTTGAATACGAATATTATCTAGCTCACATTTTCTTTTAAAGAAATTCATAAAGGTTAAAAACTCATCAGCATCAACATTTTGAACTACATCTCTGATTGACATGTATTGTTCTTTGCTAAATGTATATAACATAGAGTACCAACCAAATTCATTCTGGAATTCTTCTTCACCACCACCGATAGAAAAGTTACCATTCAATTGTCTTTGTTGGTTATCTTGGTCTTCCTCATCTATTTCTTTATACAAATACTTAAATCTACTAACTAGGTCAAGTTTGTATTGTATGAATTTATTCTTTGCATAGATAAGATAAATACAAGGCACGTCATCAAAGATATCTTTCTTCTTGGTTGTACCTTCATATTCTTCACCATCATCAAATACAGCAGCCATAAAGTTAATTAGATTGTCTGGTTCATTAACGTAGTTATCGGCATCAAGAAATCTTCCAACCTTTATCTTATCGAAGTTAACTAGCTTATACGTTTTGAAATCATAGTTTAATTCGGAGAAGTCATCTTTGATTTCTGAGTTTAAGCTTTGCATTAGATTCGATACTATCTTGTTGGTTTCGTGTACTGGTAGATGGTTTAAGTTGAATAAATCTACTATGTTTTGTTCTAACTTATTTTCATCTTTATCTTTTTGCCATTGTTGAATAAATTTATTCATTTGGCTAAATTGTTTAATGGTTATATCTTTAAGTGTCATTAGGCATATATTTTAAATTTGGTTATTGTTGCATTCTTTAATTTATGTGTAACATAATATCTAATACCATCAATGCTATGGTTATATAAATCTCGTGGGACCCCAGCTTTCTTATTGGACCAGATATAGTTGTTTAATTCTTTGATGATGTTTTTGCTTTCTGGTGTTACAACAATATGATAACCTTGAAGTAGTTTTATTCCTTCTTCAACACTACCAGCACCCTTGATACAAGGACTTATATTTACTTGGTGTCGTTTGATTTCATCTATAAGACGATTAGCTTGGTTATCTGCAATAACTTCTTTATTACCAGCAGCACGTTTAACAATATCTTTTAACAAGTCTATTCCTACTTCTGTTTGATATAGCTCTTCGTGAACATATATCTTCTTATTAACTTTATCAACTGCCACTTTAGTTAGTGAATCTGGGTCTGGACTAAAACCAAAGTCTAACCCTAGGCCCCATTCAAGGTTATCATCAAATTTACCTATGGACCAATCAGTGAAAATAACACCTTCAGCAACAGCTAAAAATGCTCCAAGGATAATGTGATTGAACTTTGTAATATTCGTGTCTCTAATCTTTTCTATTTGCTTCACAACACTATCTGATAAATGTTTGATGTTATCTAGATAGGTGCTATGAATGTAATTAGTGTCATCGGTCTCGATACATTGGCCATCCATTATACCTTGGCTTTCAAAGAATCTTTCATATATCCAATGAGCTTTTGTTGTTGGGTTGAATATAAGAATAATCTTGTTAAACTTATCTTTACGTCTGGCCGATAAATCTATCTTATCAAATGTTTCTTCATCTGGAATCTCTTCA
>Ga0315284_10011294_pt1 | contig 12737 bp, 11 predicted proteins | sample YL17G09_16_MG_FD_203696 | JGI IMG/M metagenome (GOLD analysis project Ga0315284, IMG submission 203696) | Sediment microbial communities from Yellowstone Lake, YNP, Wyoming, USA - YL17G09_16 | ecosystem: Environmental > Aquatic > Freshwater > Lake > Sediment | place: USA: Wyoming | collected... | reverse complement strand
CAGGAGGTCGCGCGGCTGGCGTTGACGTTCTCGGAGTTGGCGGAGGCGATGAGGTCATCTTTCCAGGGGATGCCGATCCAGGCGGCGAATTGTTTGAGGCCGGAGCCGTCGCGGTTGAAGAGGTCTTCGAAGCGGATGCGGAGGTAGCGGTCGCCGTGGAATTGCTGGCCGCGGTTGAGTTCGGTGTTGACGGTTTTCCAGTACCAGGCCATGCGCTGGATGTCGGTCATGTGTTTCCAGGGGATGTCGTTGGGGGAGAGTTGTTCGGGGTGGGGGTGCCAATAGGGGAGGTAGGTATTGGCCAGGTACTTGAGGCCACGGCAGGCGCCCCAGTTGATGGCGGAGCGGACGTAGGTGCGGAGGTCGCGGACGACGTGGAGGATGAGGGGCGAGTCGAAGACGATGGCGAAGGCGTCGAGGAAGCCCCAGAGGAACGGGTTGGACTCGACGTAGATGGGTTGGGTGATGGAGGAGAAGAGGCGGCGGCGGGAGCGGGCGAGGAGGTCGGCGAGGCGGTCGGGGGTGATGCGATGGCAGATGGCTTTGCCGGAAGCTCGGCGGAGGCGCCAGGAGGGGCGGGGTTCGTGGACAGCGAAGACATTGTCGTAGCACTTGTTCAGGTGATGGGCGAGGGCTTTGGTGCCGGTTCGGCCGGAGGAGACGATGAAAACGACGCGTTGGAATTTTCCGGCGAAGATCGGCACAACATGCTCCTGGATTGGTTGGTTAGTTTACAGGGAGGGTGGACCCACGGTCCAACCGTTGCACGGTGCGCGTCACATTCCCGGGACGCGACGGGGGTACTTTGGGACCTTGGGCAGTTCGATGAGGGTGGCGTTGTGGCGGGTTAGTTCGTAGAGGACCCAGCTTGGGTTCTCGGGGATGTCTTTCTGGCCGGTGAGGAGGCGTTGGAGCCAGGCGACGCGGAAGTGGTGGGCGCGCCAAGGGGAGACGGGTGGTCGATAGAGATAGTATTTGATGCCCTTGGTCGGGGCCCAATTGAGGAGGGCCTTGTTGGGCTCCCCGGTGCACATTTTCCTGGAGATGACGTGGATGCCGCGGCCGGTGAGCAGGTGCATGCAGCGCCAGCCCTGGCCGTTGGGGCGTTGGCGGCCGAGGTTCAGGTAATAGGGGCTGACGGAAATCTGGCCGTCCTGAACGTTGCGGCTGTTGAGGTAGTCGGCGGCGGCGATGAGCTGTTCGGTCTCGCCGGCGAGGTATTTGGAGTAGAAATCGGGGGAGTGGGTGATGTAGAGATCGATGGCCCAGAGGGCGGAGTTGCAGAGGGCGATGCTGGCAACGAAGAGGACGGCGGCGATCTTGCAGGGTTTGGTAAGGCGGCGGAAGCGAGCAGCGACGGCGTCGATTCCGAGCCAGGCGCCCAGGAGGGCACTGGGCGCGATGGGGACGAGGTAGCGTGGGTTGACGACCGCCCAGCGGGCGACGATGGCGACGCAGTAGAGGAGGACGCCGACCCAGAGCCATTGGCGGCGTTGGGCGTGGTGGTAGAGACAACAGCCGAAGAGGAGGATAAGGAGCCAGCCGACGGTATTGGTGAGAATGCCGACGGGTCGGGAGGTGACGCCGAGGAACATGGGCATCCAGAGGAGGCTGGTGATCCATTTTCCGGAGGCGGCGATGCGACCGCCCATGTCGCGGAGCCCTTTGGGGTCGATGACGGCCTGCATGGATACGATGGGCGCGCCATCCATGTCTTCTCCGGCGCCAAAGTCGGGATCGGCCTGTCGCATGGGGCGGCCGCTCATGCCGGGCAGAGCAGCCAGGGTGTGGCGAAGGATCAAGAAGGAACCGATGGTGGAGAGGATGACAATGGCGACGCCGATGCACTGGCGATTGAGGCGGGGCTTGAGTTGGCCGGCGGCCATGGCGGCGGCGACGGGGAAAACGGCGGTGAGCCCAGCCCAACGGACGCAGACCATCAGGGCGCAGAGAAAAGCCACGATCGCGATGCGCCAGGCTTGCTGGCGGCCTTCGGCGAATTGCATGGCCAGCAGGAGTGCGGCGGCCAGAAGGAAGCAGAAGAGTCCTTCGGAGCGGAGGTCGACGGCGGCGGAGTACCAGTAGAAGAGCAATCCGCTGAGGAGAACGGCGCCCAAGGATTTGCCGGGTGAAGCGAACCGGCGGAGGACGTAGTACCAGAAGCCGGACGCGCCGACGAGGAAGGCGGCGGGGATGAGGTTCAGGAAGCGGAAGGAGGCGGAGAGCTTCATGGCGGCGGCGAGGAGCAGAGGCCAGAGGGGGGGGATTTTGCCGACGGGCAGGCCGTTGAAGGTGAACGTGCCGTGCTGGGCGAGGCTTCGCGAGACCGAGATATAGTAGGCGGTGTCGGGACCGGGGTGCCAGAGGGCGTTTTCGATCAGGAGGTACGCCAGCCAGAGCAGGAGCATGGCGGCGAGGCAGTGCTTCCACTCGCCAGGCTGGGCGGTGAAGCAAGGGGGTATCGGGGGTTGATGGGGCGCGAAGCGGTTATCGGCGGCGGGTTGCTGCGCGGCTGGTAGGGACTGCGGGATGCTCATTACTCAACGACTCCGCGCCGGGGCAGGACGGTGCCTGTAGCCGTGTAGGGTGGGCGTACTCGCCCACCGATTACTCTGGGAATACAAAGTCACGCTGGTGACAAGCGGCGGAGTATAGCAACTGGTTCGGGGGCCGCAATCGGCGGCACTCTTGTGTTTCTGTGGACTTATCTGGCGGGTTGGGTGGCAGGGGCGCGGCGGGTGGTTGGGGCGGGGTTGGGCGGTTTGACTTCGGGTATGCTGATGCCTACGACGTACATCTGGGGCTGGCCGATCCTGGATCGCCAGTTGATTCGCACGAGCCTTCGGCGGATCAGTTGCTGGAGGAGGCCATCATTTCCAACTTGTTCGCCATAGGCGAGGTAGTGGGGGTTGAGCTTCTTGAGCAGCAGGAGGGAGGCGGGCGGGCGGGCGGGCCCGATGGCATCGGATGCGCTGAAGACCGATCGGCCGCTGATGAAGGTGGTGATTCGCGACTCCTGGCCGATGACTTTTTTGTTGGGTGGGACGTTTTGTTTGATCAATTGGGCCATCTGGTAGACGGGGAGCATGTCGCCGCCGCGGTAGACCTCGAGGAAGTTGTGGCGGGTGAAGGTGCGGTCGAAGCCGTGCTGTTCCATGATGAAGCCGATGCAGCGGATGAGGTTGGGCGCGGTAGCGACGCCGAGGCCGAGGAGCATGATGCATTCGGGGGCATAGGGCCATCGGCGGAGGCGGAGGGACACCCAATGGACGGCCAGGGCCCAGGCAATGAGCATCATGGGGAGGATCATGAGGAAGTAGCGGGGTTTCCCGCCGAGGACGAGCATCATGAGCATGGTCACGATGACATAGAGGCTCCAGAGTGGGCACCTGGGCAAGAGCCAGATCCACCAGGCGATGATGGTCAGGGCCAGCAGGGTTCCGAGGGGGAAGATCATCTCGAAGCCGAACAGGCCGACGGGGAACTCCTTCTCCCAAGTCAGGAGTAGTCTCTGGGGCGATTTGATGAGATCCATCTGGCTGAGGCGAAAGGCGACCATGCTTTCGTATTTGCCGGCCAGGGGGTGGAGGCCGGCGGTTCGGGGGTCCAGGGTCCACCAGAGCAGGACCAATGCGATGACGGCGCCGGCGCCGGCGGCGTACCACCAGCGTCGTTGCGCGCGGGCGATTCCGAGGATACACAAGACGATGAACGGCAGGGCGAGGGCCCAGAAGGTGGGGCGAGTGGTGATGGTGATGACGGCGCCGGCGACGGCCATGAGCACGGCGAAGGTGCGCCGGCGGGGTGTCTGGTCGCGCCAGAGCCTGCCGATGCCCAGGAGGGTAAGGCAGACCCCGAGCAGGAAAGGCACGTCGGTCATGAAGTCGTGGGATTGTTCCAGGAATTCGAGGTTGATGCCGACGCCGGTCGTGACACAGACCGCCATCCAGAGGGGGAAATGGAGGCGGATCATCTGGTAGACGATCACGAGGGTGAGGGCGCCGAGGAGGGCCATGATGGTCAGGGAGACGATGGGGCGGAGGACATCTTCCTCGCCGAAAATCTTCTCGACAGTCGCCAGCATTCTAGGCAGGCCGGGGTAGACATGGGTTTCGCGCTGTCCGCGGAAGGTGTACCCTTGGCCGGTGGCGAGGTTATGGGCGACGGAGCGGTAGAGGGAGCCATCGCGGCCGATGCGCCAGCGTCCGTTGAACGCGGCGATCTGGATGATGGCCAGAAGCACAAAGATGGGCCAGCGGAGGCGGACGATCCAGTGAAGCATCAGATTGTCTGCGGCCGCATCCGTGATCGGATCGGGCAATTGGCGGATTTGGAGGTCAACGCGGGAGTCCAACTGTGATCGCCTTTCCCGTCGCGACATTACCGGGCGGTCGAGGCGCAGTCAATCGGAATAATGGCAGAGCTAAAGATGCTCACTGATTTCAGCCGGCGGTGGTGCGTGGTGCGGCTGCGGGCGCGGTGTTGTTCGTCGGGCCGCCGCTGCGATTGAAGAGCAGGGCGAACATGATGGCGCCGATGATCCCGACGACGAAGGGAGTGATGAACGCCGCGGCGGGGCTGATGGTGATCCACAATACCGCGCCGAGGAGCGGCGCGAGCATGACGGCGAAGGAGCGGACCGACCAGTAGAGGCCTGTGGCGGCGGTCCTGGCGTCGGGGGGGAGCAGTTCGGTGATGATGGCTTTTCGGGCGGGTTCGCCGATCTCGCGGAGGCCGCCGATGATGTAGGCGATGACCAGGCCCCAGATGCCAAGCAGATGGCCCAGCCACCAGAAGGCGAGGGGGAAGAGGGCGAAAAAGACGAAGGTGAGGGCGATGAAGGGTTTCTTTTGGCCGCCGGGGCGGGAAGCAATGTAGCCGATGGGGAGGTAGGTGATCAGGGAGGTGAAGGACATCACGGCCAGGAGTTGGCCGAAGCGGGCGGGGGTGATGGAGAAGGTCGCGAAGCCGAAGCCGGGGATGATGTCGGCGGAGGCGACGGCGTAAAGGACGAACAGTTCGCGGGGCATGCCTTCGGCGATGCGGGCGAAGATGTCGGCCAGGAGGAGCTTTCGCAGCTCGGGGTGAAAGCGGCGGAAGAGATTGAGGCTGAAGCCGGGCTTGCGTGCCGCGGTGTCGCGCGAGTCAGTCTTGAGCATCCGGACCTGGAGAACGACGGCGAGCAAGACAAGCAGGAAGCTGATCGCGACGCCGACCTTGACGCCAAGGACGGCGCCGAAAATGTAGACCAGCATGCCGGCGACGAGGTAGGCGATGATGCGGGAGATGCGGCGCTGGATGGCCTGGAGGGAGAAAGCCATGATGCGGAGGTGGGATTTGAGGGTATCGCCCACGACGGTGAGGGTGGCGGGTTGGGAGATGGAGTCGTAAGCGGAGATAAAGGGGAGGGAGGCGAAGGCCATGATGGTGGCCAGGGCTGGGGTGAACGCCGAAAGCAGCAGGACATAGCCGATGAGGGGGAGCGTGGCGAAGGCGATGAGAGAGATGCGTGTGCCGAGGGTGCCGCCGATGCGGCCGCCGATGTAGTAGTAGATGGCTTCCTGGAGGTCTTTCCAAGTGCCGAAAAGTCCGACGGCGAGGACGATGATGGCGGTTTGGGAGAGGCGGAGGTGCCAGAGGTGGGTTTTTAGGTAATCGTGCAGGCTCTGCTGGATGAACTTGGGCATGAAGGGAGCCCAGAGTTCCTGGCCCATGCCGATGAGGAGAATGGCCAGGAGCAGAGCGGAGGTGGAGGGGTTGAGGCCGAGGCGGGCGAGCAGTGAGGGCCGATCCTGTGTGCCCTGGTCCATGGTGGGGGCAGCCATACACTACACCTCCTATTCTGTCTTACCAGAAAAACACACTATGAGCCCCTGATCCGCTTTTGATACTCGTCGTGGCGGCCGATCCAATGCCAGTAGATATCTCCGCCACGGAGCACGCCCAGTGCGCGGTAATCCAGCGAGATGCGAATGCTCCAGATGTCGCTGCGAATGGGCTTGAAATGCAGTGAAGGGTGCTTCGGGTCTGCAAGCCAGAGCTGGTACGCCTTACGAGCCGCGATCTTCACGTCAGGCGGCAGCGCGGCGAACAGCCTCTTGAATGCGATGGTGCGATAGGATTTCACAAGCGGCCTCATAGCCCATCATTATCGCCGTCAGACGAACTACATGCGACGGGGCCGGTTCTCACAAGCAGCCTCGTTCTGCCGGTTTGAACCGCAGATCACACAGCGAACAATTCACAGCTCGTCGGGATCCAGTTCCGCGATCTGTCCCTTGGCAATGGCTTCGTCTACTTCCGCAACCAGCGCATCAAGTGCATCGGGTGACGTCTCGTAAAGCTGCTGCCAACGAGCCTCGTCAAGCACCTCCGCAAAGTGGTCGCGGAGGAATCTGGCCAGTGCTTCACGATCAGGCTCGGGGAGTGATTCGATCTTTCCGATTATCTCGGCTGCCTGTTTGACCATGATTGCATCCTCATCGACATCTCGCCAAGCTGTACGGCTGTGATCATATCATAGAATCCTATTCCCCCTACCGCTATACTTCCCGGTTCTGTCGGTTTGGCAGAGCAGGAGTACCCATATGCCCGGCATGACAATGACGCAGAAGATCCTGGCGAAACACGCTGGCAAGGGCCGCGTGGAGCCGGGGGAAAATATCTGGGTCAATATCGATGTGCTGATGACCCACGATGTGTGCGGCCCAGGGACGATCGGCATCTTCTATGAGCAGTTTGGCAAGAATGCCAAGGTCTGGGACCCGAACAAGGTGGTCATTATCCCCGACCATTACATCTTTACGGCCGACCTCAAGTGCCATCGGAATGTGCAGATCCTCCGGGATTTCGTGAAGCAGCAGGGCATCAAGTACTACTACGACCCGGACTTCGTCACGATGGAGCCGACGATGCCCACGCCATATAAGGACCCGACGAAGACCAGCTATAAAGGCGTCTGTCATAAGACGCTGCCCGAAGAGGGGCACGTTCGGCCGGGGGAGATTCTGCTGGGCACCGATAGTCATACGTGCACGGCGGGAGCGTTTGGGCAGTTTGCCACGGGCATCGGCAACACCGACGCGGGGTTTGTGCTGGGCACCGGCAAGCTGTGGTTGAAAGTCCCCCCGACCATGAAGTTCGTTTTTCATGGCGAGATACCCCCCTACCTGACGGCGAAGGACCTGATCCTGGCGGTCATCGGGCAGATCGGCGTGGATGGCGCGACCTATCGCTCGATGTACTTCGCGGGCGAAGGAATCGGCTCGCTGACGCTGGAAGACCGGATGACGCTGACGAACATGGCGATCGAGGCGGGCGGGAAGAACGGCGTCTGCGATGTCGATGAAAAAACGCTGAAGTATGTGCGGGCGCGGTCGAATGTGGCGAATTGGGAAGTCGTTCGCGACGATGTGAATGCGCAGTATTTCGCCACGTACGAGTGGGATCTGGCGAAAATGGAGCCGATGGTCGCCAAGCCCCACTCGCCGGACAACAAGGACACCGCGAGGAACTGCAAGAACGTGGCGGTGGACCGGGCGTATCTCGGCTCGTGCACCGGCGGGAAGATCACAGACATGATCTTCGCGGCGAATATTCTGAATGGGCGGCGGGTGAAAATTCCGACGTTCGTGGTGCCCGGCTCGACTGAGGTTCACGCGGACATGAAGCAGTTGAACCTGCGCGGGATGCCGAAGGGAGCGAACGAGAAGAGCATCGAGCAGGCGTTGCAGGACGCGGGTTGCACGATGGGCCCGTCGGGTTGCGCCGCGTGCCTGGGTGGTCCGGCGGATACCTTTGGGCGGCTGCAGGCTGCCGAGGTGTGCATCAGCACGACGAACCGGAACTTCCCCGGGCGCATGGGGGGGAAGAATGCGTCGGTGTACCTGGCGAGCCCGTTGACGGTGGCCGCCAGCGCGCTGACCGGGCGTGTGACGGACCCGCGGGAGTTTATCAGCGGGCGGATTGAGACGGGAACGGCGGGGGTGGTGTAGATGCGTCAGAGTCAGCTAATCGTGCCCCGGTTCGTCTGCCGATAGTCTTTCTATGCGCCGCGAGTTGACGCCGAACGGGGCACTATGATCATATTGCGGATTCCAGCATGATTAAGCGACTCACCATCACCGACTTCAAGAGCATCCGCAACCAGACGATCGAGTTTGGCCCGGTCACTGTCTTGGTCGGCCGCAGCGGGACTGGTAAGTCCAATATCGTGCAAGCCCTGCGGTTTCTCCGCAACTACATAATCGCCAGCGAACCAGCAGTCCATCTTGAGGGTGGATGGTCGCGGATCGTTCCAGCGGGAATTGAGCAATCTGTCCTTTCGTTCGATGTCCTCTTCAATATCGAAGGCATGACCAGTGATTACCAGTACAAGCTCGTTCTCGCTCTTCAGCCACGGCAGATGCGGATCCCGGGCCACCCCGAGGGACTGCACATTGTTGAAGAACAACTAATGCTTGGCGACCGGTCACTATATGACCTCGTTCTTACAGACAAGGGACCTGCGTGGCGAACTGAACCAGCATTGGTTGGAAAGCCGCCGCCGGCACAAAGCCTCATGATCCGCCAACTGCCTGCAATACAGGACGTTGTTTACGCATACGCGGCGCTCTCGGCCGGTATCGGGTATTACAGCCTTCCAAACACCGTGCTCGGCAGGGACAGCTCCGCGCCCAACGCGCACCAAAACCACATCAACGAACAGCTGCCTGGGCTAAGAGACGACGCCACCAATTACCTACAGGTGATGAAGAGCATTGTCCAGGATCTGCATCAGTTGGGGGTTCGCAAGTCGATCCTCGCCGCCCTTCGTCAGCTCAATCCATCGCTCTGCTCCGTTGAAATGGACTCGGTCGTAAAGCCGACTCGTGCCGTCGTCGGACATCAGGCCGGCTCAAAGGTGCTTGAGATTGGACTTGACCAGGAGTCGGACGGTTTCCGCCGGTTCTATGCCCATCTTCTCGCTCTGTATCAGCGCCCTCCGAAACTGCTCAACATCTTCGAGGAACCGGAGAACGGCATCTATCCCGGCGCGCTGTCACTACTGGCCGGTGAGTTTCGCGCTGCCCCCGCTGCCGGTCGCGGACAAGTGATTCTCACAACCCACAGCCCTGGACTTCTCGATCATTTCGGCGTCGACGACCTGCGAGTTGTGGATATGCGCGATGGAGAAACGATCGTGGGACGGGTTGCGCAAGACCAGCGCAAGGCGGTGGACGAGAGTCTTCTCACGACGGGCGAACTGCTCACGGTCGACCAAGCGAGGATCGACGAACCGGAGACTTCCCCAGCATGAGCAAGAAACTCATTCTGCTCGGGGAAGGCGATGGCGATTGTGCAGCTCTGCCAGTGCTTGCCAAAAGGATCATTACCGAAAAAGCAGGGTGGGATGCGCTGAGATTCGATCGGAGAGCACCTCTCAGGATCGGTGGCGTCGGCAAGCTCGTCCGCGATAACTGCCGGAGATGGATTGACTACTTGAGATTCGCCTTGCACCGCGGCGACGTTGGCGCCGTGCTCGTTGTGCTCGACGGCGATGACAAGTGCTATCCCCCTGGCAGCGGTTCTCCATTCTGCGCTGCAGTCGCGGCAAGAGCTCTGGTCTCGCAAGCTCGCTCCCTGGCACAGGCCGGCAGTGCGTACTCTCTCGCGATTGTTTTCGCGTGCATGGAATACGAATCATGGCTCATCGCAGGCGTCAGTTCGCTTGCCGGCAAGGCGCTCCGCGATGGTCGCCCCGGCGTGCGACCAAACACACAACCGCCGCCCAATAATCTGGAACGTGAAAAACGCGGCGCCAAGCAATGGCTTGCGGAACACATGCAGACCGGCTACAATGAACCCCTCGATCAAGCGCCGCTGACCGAAATGGTTGACCTTGGCCTGATCCGTGCCCGCTTGGAGATGAGGTCGTTTCGCCGCCTCGAACACGCAATCGAACAGCTCATCGACGCTAATCGCTCAGGAGTTCACGTCGCAACACCCGTCGCACAGTAGCGATCGGTCCCACAAAGCGAGATTGGATGTTGCCCTATTTGTCGGACTTGAGACTCAGAAACGGATGATGCAAACACGTTCCCTCGAAAGCCACGGAATGGCTGAGGGAATCGTAGAAGCCGGCGCGGCTTTCGCGGAACTGGGCTTCGGCGGAATCGGGGGGGAGGGACTTAGCGGCTTGGCGGATGGCAGCGGCCAGCGAGCGGATGCTCTGGCGGAGGTACTGCGTGGCCAAGGCGGCGGCGTGGTTGCTGGAATGTATGATCCGGTTCAGCGTTTCCTGGTGTGAGTCGTGATGGGCCACTTCCTGGGCCGTCGTCACGGCGTTTTCCAGCAGGCCGATCAGCTTGTTCAGGTTGAGAATCAGATGCGCGTGATTCTGCTCGGCCGCGGGATCGGAAATGCGCGGGATGGGCTGTTGAATGATCAGGCTCAACTGGTGGATCGCCAGGTGGGATCGCTCAACGATGATCGGGAGCCAGAGTTCCTCGGGGAAGAAGCTGTAGGTCGCCAGGCCGGCGCCGTCGCAGAACTCGCACCGGGCCATGCCCAACCCGGCGCAGGTTTCGCAGAAGGGACCTTCCGAGCGTACGCCCTGTCCGCCGCAGGCTTCGCAGGGTTCGAGCCCGCCCTTGCAGCAGACGCACGGGAAGTGGGTGAAGGCAGCCATCAGTTTGGTCGAATCATCCCGGCCGAGGGTCGCCAGCATCCATTGCAGAAGCTGCGGGCCCTTGGGGACCACGCCCCGGTGGTGAGCTTCGATGAAGAGGCGCGCGGCGTCCTTGGCGTGGCCGTCGTGGAGCTTGGCGGTGATCTGATGTATGACACGGTCGGGCAAATTCTCGGCCGCAGGCGGCTGGTTCGGTGGTGGTTGAGGGTGTCCTGCGCCCGATTTATCAGGACCGCTCTGCATCAGTACAGTTATAGACAAATCGCGCTCAGGATCAAGGAACATCGGATCAATCGAGCAGAATCAGGTCGCCTTGGCATCGGGGTGACTTAGAGGCTCATGAAGCGGTCGCGCAAATCGTTGGAGAAAAAACCAACGCACGTTTCCTCGACCGGGCCGGTCATGATGATGTCGAGGTTGGGCTGGACTTGGATCTGGAGAATGCCGCCTTCCATGTGGACGCTGACCGAGCCATCGACGAGGCCGGCGGCGTATGCGGCGACGGCGACGGCACAGGAACTGGACCCGGACGCCAGGGTATGACCGGCGCCGCGCTCCCAGATCAGGGCGCGAACGTCGTTGCGCGTGAGGACCTGCGCGAACTGGACGTTGGTGCGGTTGGGGAAGGCGGGGTGCTTCTCGATCAGCGGGCCAAGGCGGTGAAAGTCCACTTTGGTCAGGTCGGGCACGATGATGACGCAATGGGGGTTGCCCACCGACAGCGCGGTCACGTCGAGTTGTTGGCCGCCGACGGCGAGGGTGCGAAGGTCGGGGTTGATGGAGGCGCGGCCCATTTCCACCCGAACCGCTGTCACCCGCCCATGCTCGGGCAGCAGTTGCACGCTGACAAGGCCACCGGGAGTGCTGATGCGGAACTGGCGTTTGGTGGTGTAGGCGTGATCGGAGAGGAATTTGCTGAAGATGCGAAGCCCGTTGCCGCTTTTCTCGGCTTCCGAGCCGTCGGGGTTGAAGATGCGCAGGCCAAAATCGGCGTTGTTGGCATCGACGAGGACGAGGATTCCATCCGAGCCGACGCCGGTGTTGCGATTGCAGATTTCGCGTACGCGGGCGGCGGTCAGCTCGAAACCGAGTTTGCTGCCGTCGACCACGAGGTAATCATTGCCAAGGCCGTGGGATTTCACGAAGTCAAATCGCATACAGCCACCTCAAAGCTGCTGTGGGTCACGATGCGAACACCGGCGGCATGGTATCCCACGCAAACCCCGTCTTCAAACAATGCCCGCAAGCACCCCATCCATGTCCTCTATCGTCACCAGCCGAAACAGACACTTTCCCCCCGACCTCGCCTCCCACAGCTTCCCAATCGCTTCCTTCTCGCGCGTATCGGCGCTGTCAACCCACCCCTCCCCCTTGTACTCCACCGCCAGATACCGCCCATCCACCAGTTGTGCCACGAAATCCGGGTAAGCCCCGAAAAGGTGTCAGAGCCCCGAAAAGGTGTCAGGTTGCTTTTATTTGCACGGAAACGCGGCTTCCCGTAGCATTCCGGCATGCCTCGCCCGCCTCGCAGGACAGTGCAAGCGATGGCGTATCACGTGCTCAATCGCCGCGTGATGCGCCTGCCGATCTTCGACAACCCAGCCGACTATGAGGCCTTCGAGCAAATTCTTGCCGATGGACTGAAACGACCCGACGCTCTGCGGCTCTTGGCCTTCTGCCTCATGCCCAACCACTGGCACCTGGTTCTGTGGCCCAAACCGGCCAGCAATCTCTCGACTTGGATGCAGTGGCTGACGGTGACCCACACCCATCGCTGGCACCAGCACCACCACAGCGTGGGCCAAGGTCCGCTGTATCAGGGTCGTTTCAAGAGCTTCCCCATCCAGCGGGACAAGCATCTGCTGACGGCGATGCGTTATGTCGAGGCCAACGCGCTGCGGGCGGGCCTGGTGAAGAGAGCCGAGCGGTGGCGCTGGGGCAGCTTGCGGGTCCGGATGCGAGGATCTGCGCAGCAACAAGCGATGCTAAGCCCATCGCCGGTGGCGCTGCCGAAGGACTGGACGGCGGTGGTCAACCGGCCGACGGCGACTCCAGAACTGGAGGCGGT
>Ga0315284_10011293_pt1 | contig 12737 bp, 7 predicted proteins | sample YL17G09_16_MG_FD_203696 | JGI IMG/M metagenome (GOLD analysis project Ga0315284, IMG submission 203696) | Sediment microbial communities from Yellowstone Lake, YNP, Wyoming, USA - YL17G09_16 | ecosystem: Environmental > Aquatic > Freshwater > Lake > Sediment | place: USA: Wyoming | collected... | reverse complement strand
AGCTGACATTAGATACAATATAAAAGGTTTTGTTTGTTATTTACCGTGGGCTACAATTACGATTAAAAAAATGTATCAAAAGTACGAGCAATTATTAGAAAAAAACAATCATTTACCTCTTGTAATGCCCAGTTTAATTCCAGAAAGTAACTTTATGCTTGAATCTAATCACGTAGAAGGTTTCGCTCCCGAGGTATTTTGGGTTACAGAGGCTGGAAATGAAGGGGTTAAGTTTCCGGAAAGACTTGCGTTAAGACCTACTAGCGAAACTGCCCTTTACAAAATGTATCATTATTGGATACGAAGTTACAAAGATCTACCTTTTAAAAGGTATCAATCTTGCCAAGTTTGGAGATACGAAGGTAAAATGACGAGACCGTTTTTTAGAGCGAGAGAATTTCATTGGATTGAGGCGCACGATTGTTTTGCTACGGAAGAAGAAGCAAAACAACAAGTTTTAGAAGATATGAAAACAACGTATCAAATGCTTCAAGACGAGTTCTGCATCCCCGTAATCTTTTTTGAACGCCCTCAATGGGATAAATTCAGCGGAGCAGAAAAAACTTTCGCAGCCGATGCTCTAATGGGTTCCGGTAAAGTTCTACAATTACCTTCAACACATTTGTTAGGTCAAAATTTTTCAAAACCGTTTGACGTAAAATTTGTTGATAAAGATGGCGTAGAAAAGTACGTGTATCAAACGTGCTACGGTCCTGCAATAAGTAGAATATACGGTGGGATGATTGCTTATTTAGGAGACGATAAAGGTTTAATCCTTCCTTTTGACTTAGCTCCATTACAAATCGTTATCGTTCCCGTTATAATAAAAGGAAAAGAAAAAATTGTATTGGATAAATGCAAAGAAATTTACGAAAATCTTAAAGCCAATTATTTAGTAAAACTTGACGATTCAGAAGGATCTCCTGGAACTAAGTTCTATTTCTGGGAAATGAAAGGAGTTCCGTTTAGAATTGAAATAGGCCCTAAGGACATTCAAAAAAATCAAGTGGTAGTAGTAAAGCGACACGACGGCCAAAAATATTTTGTTACTGAGAAAGAATTAGATAAAAAACTTAAGGACCTTGCTAATAATTATACAATAGAATTAAAAGAGAAAAAATTGCTAGATTTTGAAGAACAAATAGAAATTTGCTACGAATTAGACGCAGCAAAGGAAGCTTTGGACAAGGGTAAAATTGTGTGTTGCGGTTTTTGTTCAATTGACAAGAAATCGTATCGCTGTGCAGAAAAAGTTGAAAAAGATTTAGGAGGATTTGTAAGAGGAAAAAGAGTAGATAAGGAAAAGCACGAGTTTGCTAACTGTATCATTTGCGCCGAGCCTGCCACATGCACTGTATATATTGCTAAAAGCTATTAATTTAACTATTTTGATTGTTGATGCGGAATGCTAGAGCGTTTAACTCCCAATTTATTAATTAAATAATTTTTGAATATTGATTTATTGAATACTACAACTTTCTTCTTTATATGTTTATTTACATTTTTAGCGTTTTTTGATCAATTTTAGTCTCAAATTCCTACGAAAGTTCCATTATTGTTAAAAATGTATTGAATTATTTTCTAAAAGTATTAACTTTATTATTCCAGTTGTCTTTTGGATATTTATGCCTACTCTAAGGCTTTTTATAAAATATTTAACTAAAAATGGTTAAATCTTTTTTTTAATTAGAAAAACGATGTAATTAAATTTTAGATTGGTTATAAGAATGAAATTTAAAAAATTCAAGAAATATCCATTGATAATTTTAACAATACTATGTTCGATGATTATAATAGCGATTTTTACGCCAAATTCCACAGAAAATATAAGAATTAATAATTCAAAGATAACAATGAGCTCAGGAGATCAACCTCAATCCTCAGCAGAGTCATTTAATTTAACTCAAGACTTTAAAGCGTCAACATATTTCATATCTCCGTATACTTCTCCGGGTGTTAATGATGGCGTTTTCTTTTCGTTTGAGGCAAATAAAGACGGAAATTATACATTACAGATTGAAAACCACCCTTCCTTTTTAACGAACAATGAGGCTGAAGAGAATTATGTAAGCTTTGATAATCCAAGTGATACAGATTTGTGGTATATATGCTATAGTGAAAGGGACTCATCAAATATTGAACAAATAACTCAAATTAATTTAAAAACATTAATTAGTGAAGATAAAGGAAAGACATGGACAAATAGATTAATAAATAGTGTAAATGCTAATGTAACAAATCCTTTCGATATTTCCAGTTATATAATATCAACAGCTATAGCAGCTAATCCAAATTCAGGATTAATTATAGTAACTACTTGGATAAACAAAACGGTCCTTAATTTTTTTAGATCGTTGGATAACGGTACCACATGGAGCGATCCAAAACCTATTTTTAATTCAACCATTATGGGAACAAAAAACCTTTTTAAATATATGGATACTTTTCCCCGTTTGGATGTAGCAATTATGAAAGATAACTCTATAATGATTGTGAGCGAAACCAACGACCCATCAAGATTTACCGATCTTATATTTGTTCAAAGTGATAATTCTGGAGATACATGGAGCGAACCAAAAAATGTTACGTGTTCAAAAACATCAACTCCAGCAAGGTCAATAATTCCAAAAATCCAAGTTAATCGTACTTCTGGAGATTATTATCTGATGTGGAGAAATTATATTGAGGGATCAGGCATCGAACAAAACGATACGCAGCGATGGGCACAATTCAATGCTACACAGGACTTATTTGCTAACGTTCAATATAAAAATGTGTCAGAATATAATTGGACTGGAAGTTACGATTTTTATTTTGATCATCATAACAAAAAGTTTCGATTTATTAGTATTGTAAATGATGGTGGCCGTAGCAGAATTGAAGATTGGAGTTGCCTAGATTTCAGTACAAATATTTGGACAAAAACTGATTATGGAGCATATAACCTTGGAAATATTCTAACTATTCCTAAAACTTATATGAACTATGCCTACTCCGACACACCTAATTTATTTTTTAAAGAAGAATACCTTGGAAATTATGATATTTATCATTATAGAGTATTGCAAAATTACATTTTTTGGATTCGAAAAGGAAATTTTTCTAAAGATGCACTAAAACAGATCTTTTGGAATGGAAGAAAGCAGGATATGTCACCAATAGACTCTTCTTTAGTGAAAGTAATTTTCATGGAGAACTTTACAAAAGAAGTCGGAAAGAAAGAACTCTACATTATTATTGACAACGAAAATCCATTGCTCAAAAAATTTCAACAAAAAAGGTATTATTTTAACCCTTTGTCATCCAACATAACATTAACAGAGATTCCATGGGATATTCTTACATCAGAATCATGTAATGCATTCTTGGAAGTTTTTAGTGAAAAAATGAGCACAAGTTCATGGAGTAAAATATCGGAGAATGATTGGGAAGATTCTAAGCCATATATATTTTATTCAAATAAAGATATATTATATGTTTTATATCAAACCTTAGAAGCAGGAAGAAAGATTATCTATCTCGTCAAGTCTTATGATAAAGGAATAACCTGGTCAAATCCAATTAAAGTATTTGAAGCATTTAGCGATATTGATATTAAAACTTTTCTAGGCGCTGCGTGGGGAGATAATGTCATTTTATATATTCAATATGGTTATTTTAATCAAGAGATACGACCTTTATATCGAAGTTTTGATCAAGGTAATACATTTCAAGAACCCATATACATCTATGATGGTACAGAGTTTATGCCTGAATCAGTGATAATTTCTAAATTAATTATCACTCAAAATGGAACTTTATTTATGACATTTAGAAATGCTTCAACACAATATTATATTATTCGTTCAAGCGATCTTGGATTAAGTTGGGAAATTTCAAAGGTTTTTCCAGGAAATAAAACTATGATATATAGTTTAGATCCCACTATAGAATATGACCCTAAAAACGATTTGGTATATTTTGCCATGCCTTTAAGTCGACTCACTCTAGATTTAAAACAAATTCTAAATATTTCAGTTGCGACATTTAATTTGAGTAAAAATGAATGGTTATCTCTTAAGAGTTTTAATTTATTAGTTGGGGGCATATATGCGGGCTATTTTCAATTTATTATTACTCGAGATAATGCAACAGCAACGCCAAAAGTAAGACTAACTTTCTTGTCAGATATAGAATTACCAGACGCAATAATTAAATATAAAGAATTTACCTCTGAAGATCTTGGAATGAATTGGGCTGGTCCTAGGGATATCGAGATGGAACTTTTTTTGTCTGTATGTTCTAATTTAGACGAAATTTTCTATGTTTACGATAAATCGGATGGGAATGATAAAGAAGTTTTTTTTAAAAAAGAAGGAAAATTAGTGCGAATTATGCGTGATAGCCTTTCACACTCTGTTACGAATCTCTTAACTTACGATGGAACAAATGATTTTGGGGATTATATTGAAGAAGGTAATTATTCGTATATAATTAAATTAGAAGATTATGCTGGAAACACGATAGAACGAAATGGATGGTTCTATGTCAATTATAACGCCCCTCAAATAACGGATTTTTCAACAAATTTAAATGCTCCACTTCCTCGGTATGATTTAATAATAACAGCTAATGTAACAGATAGCATTAACTTCACAGGTTATCTTCATTATAAAAAAGACAACGGAAATTGGCAAAAGGTTCCAATGAGTAATATTGGCAACAATTATTTTAGTGCAACAATTCCAGGTGATACATCAACGAATCGAATCGAATATTTTGTAAGTGCGATTGATCTCGCGGGAAACGAATTTATTTTAGATAACGGGGGGAGATTTTATTCGTATGGCACGCCATCTTTTGCATGGTCAAGCGAAGGGCTATTTAAGGAAAATAAAGAATATTCCTCTTCTAATACGTATACATTTACAATATCTATAACAGAAAATCTTGAATACGTGAGCAAAGTTATCTTTCGTTATTCGTACGATGAGGGTGATTCGTGGGACGATTTGGAACTTAAACAAAGTAGTCCTGAATTTGAGGGCGAATTAGACGATATTCCCGGTGACCTTCGAGAGCTTTACTATCAGATTATTATTAAAGATATTTACGGAAACGAATACGAATTAACTGAAACACAAAAAATCGATTTTTATCCTGAAGTTCCGTCTCCGGAAGTTAATTCCCTTGGAATAATTCTTATGATAGTTGTTTCAGCAGCAATCGGATTTAGCGTAGCTTTTGGATACATTAGATTAAAGAAGACAAGTCACGAGAAAATTTATCAACAGTTAATAGTTAAAGAGCTTGTTAAGAAGAAAACCAAGGATAAAGAAGAATCTGATAAAAAATTAGTTAAAAACGATGTTAAAGACAAAAGCAAAGGAAATTTAACTGCAAGTTTAGAAGATTTAGAGAGATCAAGAATTGCAGTACCGTTTACAAAATTCTATTTAGGAATTTTATGTGGTACCTTGTTAGTATTTTTCCTCGGTGTTATATTCTCTTTTGCTGAACCTACAGTAGGATTATTAATTCTTGCGGGTAGTTTGTTGCTAGGTGTTTTTGGTTATACGATTCTTATGAGTAGAGACATTACTATTAATATTTATTTAGAAAAAGTTAATCCTAAAAATGTAGCATTTGAATCGTTCCAAATGTTTTTCTTGTTTTTCAATATAGTAACGATATTATTAGTTGGATATACGATAGATTGGTTCCGTTATTATCTTGTAGAATCAACATTTGATGTCGGTGCGTTATCTGTACCTCGATTATATCTTTCCGTTATTGCAGTTTTCTTTTCTTCGTTAGTTTTGGTAATTATTACTACGTACATTCAGCTAAGGAAAATAGTTCGTAATATCCGCAATCAAAGAAAACAAGGAGCCACTGAAAAAATGTTATTGTACTTAAAAGATCAGAATTCTTCGCGAATAATAACTCATACAGGATACAAGACAATAGTTTTTTTAGTAACCGTACTTCTTGCTATAGTTTCTACGACAAATTTATTAACAAACGAAATCGGAAGATTACTTTTAATTGTTCTAATTCCTTTTGTAATTGCTGGCTTTTCGGCGTTGATTCTTCATCTCTTGATTGAAAAAATACAAAGGAAGAAAGAAGAAGAAAAGCAGACGTTTTTTATTGATGCTAAAAAGATATGTACAAAATGTGGAGAACCTTCTTATCTCTCCAATAAATTTTGTGCATCTTGCGGTTCTCAGCTAATATTCCCAGATGTAATGGGGACTTACGTTGCTAAATGTCCTGATTGTAATGCATTTCTTACAAGAGAAGCTAAATTCTGTCCGGATTGTGGAAGAAAAGTTTAAGCAAAGTCCACTAAAAAGTAGAATTCCAATTAATTAAAATAATTAATTTTTTTTCTCTCTTATTTTTAACACATAAAGTCTTTAATTTTCTCATAGTTCTATTAATTTATTAAAGCTGTTTTCAATCGCCTTGTTTTTGTGGTTCTATTAAAAAAATTTAATCTAATTAAAATTTTAACTATATTAGTAAATTAATGAAAAAATATGTCAGATAAATAAAAAGTCTTAAACGCTTTTTAATCTGCTAATAAACCGTTTCGTCGAGCAGATGGTGCAAAATCTACTGGAATTGATTTAAAGGAAGTATCAAAAATTATTAAAGACCTAACAAAGGAAGGAAAAGTTACCTCCACAAAAACATGTTTTTATACGTTAAAATGAACGAGAATTCTTTTTTTAAATTATTTTAAAATAATTCCATAAATTGCAAATATTATGGCGGCAATCCCTGACAACCACGCTGCGAAATAAAAGGGCGTGTACCCTGGTTCGCCGAACGGTCCCATCATTCCCAGCATCATAGTTAATCTATCAATCGCAAACATGATAAATATATTTACTAAACAAAAAGCCATTAAACCAAAATGTAAAAACTTTTTCCCAAACGCTTCTCTGTGAACGAATCTAAACGATTTTATTCCAAAAGGGATAAATAAACAGGAATATGGATTATTAATATTACGACGATTTCAAATGCTTTAAGTAAAATTACGATTATTTGTGTTACTTTTGTAAATTGTTTGTTAAAAAAGGGCATAAAAAACCGGAGAATAAAAAAATTTGCTACAACAACGCACGCCAACGATACCTTAAATTTATAAATGATTTTTAGCCAATATGGACATTCTAAAGCAGTTTCCAGATGTTTCCACAAATAAATTTTTCCAATTACCGAAAAAAAAATTGCCAACGCGTAAAAGAAAAAGCCTAAAAACAAATCAAATACTATAAATATTAGCAATTAGTATCGCAAGCGCTATTAGAACAAATAACGCGTAGAATATTCCAATGAAGGCTCCGTTTGAGACGTATCCTACTGGCGTTTTCATTTGTAGCAAAACCAAATTTTCTCACTTAATAATAATTCATTAAACAATAGTTTTTCACACAAAGGTTTATAATTATTTCAGTGGAAAAATAAAAGATAATAAAAAAAAAAGGATTATTTTAAAACTGAACCAAAAATTGCGAATAATGTGCTACCAATTGCAGAAGCCCATCCTGCGAAGTAAAACGGCGTATATCCTGGTTCTCCGAAAGGGCCCATCATACCCATCATCATCGTTATTCGATCAAGAACAAACATTTGCGTACATATTTGTATATATTTTAAGAAGTTGTATTTTAAACAAAAAGACATTGATTCTTATTGATGAGGATTATCTTAAACAACATTTCGTTAATTTCCTTAAATTTATTTTTGAATATTCCTTTCAAATAGACGTAAATATAGAAAAGAGCGAAAATTACAAACAAAATAAGAAACAATTTAAAAATTACGTAGTATTTGATTTAGATGGGATTGTTCTACACGATAACGATAAATTATTATCTCAAAAAGGAATGAAAATCGAAAAAATGATTATACAAAAGTTCTTATCTGAAATCGAACCTAAAACAAGCTTAATTGTTGTTAGAAACGAGATTCAAAAAGCATTTGAACTATCAAAAAGTTTATCGAACCGAATTGAAGGATATAAAAAAAATAATGTAGTTGATAAAGTAGATTTAAAAAATTTATTTGAAAATTTAATTGAAGGGCAAAATATTAAAATATCTTTATCATACACTAAATTTTTAATAGAAATTGTTGAAAATTATTTTAAAACGGAAATTCCAATGGTTTGGAAATTTTTCTTATATCGCGTGTAATTTAGTCTCACTATTTTAATAATAAAAAGTTGCTGGATATTAGCAGTTTATTAGAAATTATTATTTGAGTAGTGATTTTTAAAGCTGTTAATTCTCAAATTAACGAGGAGGAGGAGGAGGCAAACTAGAAAACCGTGGTTTTTCCTTTTTTTCAAAGTCTTTTTCGCTTCCTTTGACACCACAATTTAAACATTGATAAATTTTAGGTGGAAAATGACTAATAACATGAGGTTCAGTAGTATTTCCACATTTAGGACACTGATAATTCAATTTTTATCACGAATTCTTTATAATGATTACTCGGAAATAATAATATAATTTAAATTATAAATATCTTTGTTTTTTAATACTGAAACTCACTAAAAATTAGATTTAAAGAAAAAAATAAAAATCCTAAGAGATAATTTATCGTAATTACTGTATAAATTAGTGATAGTTAATCGTGGAAAAATTTTTTGTTAAACCATTATTAGACGAATCTAAGAACATTTTTTTTATTGAAGGAGAACGCAACGGGAGATATCCTTATTCTAATTCTTTATTAATTGAAGACTGTTTATTCGATACGGGAATTTCGAGCGGGTATTTAAGAAAATTAAAAAGAATGAAATTTCCGATAAATAATGTTATATTATCTCATTGGCACGAGGATCATATCAGCGGGGCTCGTCTGTTAGAAGAAGCTAAATATTTTTGTCACGTTAAAGATAAACTACTTGTAGAAAATATTGACAAATATTTTAAGCTCTATTACGGTATTACTGGAACTCCCGCAGAAATGTTATTTGATAGCATATTGGAAGGGTTAAGATTAAAAGATATAAAAGTTGACATTCCTATAAGCGATAATGACATAATCCCAATTGGGAATCACTACAAAATAAAAGTTATTCACACGCCCGGTCATTCTGCTGGTCACTGTTGCTTTTTGGAGCTTAATTCCAGAGTAGCTTTTTTAGCAGACATCGATTTTACGAGTTTTGGACCGTGGTATGGGGGAATAGATTCGAATCTTATAGAATTCGAAGAATCAATAGCAAAATTAAAGCAATATGATATTGAAATCGCAGTAACGAGCCATAAAGGCGTCTTTCAAGGGAAAAAACTCGTTAAAGAAAAGCTTAACGATTACCAAGAGATTATAGATCAAAGAGACGAGCTTATATTAGAAAGTCTGTCAGAAAGTAAACCAAAACAAATAGATGAGTTGACTAATAAGAATATTATTTACAAATTTTATAGCGAATTCGGAGCGTACGAGACGATTGCTGAAAAAATTATGATAGAAAAGCATTTTGAAAAATTGATTAAAAAAAAAGTTGTAAATCTAGTTGAAAACGGATATATTTTAGCATAATTTATACCACTTCATTAACTTTTAAAAGCATCCCTTCGTTTAGATATATATGCCCGAACATAGCGAAGAAAATTACATAAATTTAAAGGTAAAACCTTTCGATGCAAAATCGATAAAAAATTTCGACGATTTTCTCAACGCTCTGAAGTACTGCAGTTTTCAAGGACGGAACCTAGGGATCGCGCTAGATATTCTTTATAAAATGGCTACGAATGAAGAATGTCTCACCGTGCTAGCGCTCAGCGGAGCTATGGTACCGGCAGGAATGGGCGAATTATTATGTCTACTTATAGAATACAAAATAGTTGATGTAGTAGTCACGACTGGTGCGAACACAATTCACGATTTGGTCGACGCGTTTGCTAATGTTGGACACTTTATTGGTAGTCCTAATGTCGACGACGATAAGCTATTTGAATTGCGTATTAACCGGATTTACGACACCTTTCTGCCCGAAAGGAACTATAAAAACGCCGAGGAACACATGTTGGCCTTAATTAAAGAGCTTTACGGCACAAATAAAAAAATTTCAACTACCCCTTCAGAATTGTTAAAAAAATTAGGCTTGAAGATAAAAGAGCGATGTTTAATTTCTGTAGCTGCAAAACACAATATTCCAATATTTGTGCCAGCGTTTTCTGACTCAGAATTTGCGCTTAATCTCTTGAAATATACGGTACGTGAAGGGTACGATTTTAAAATTGATGTGTTAAAAGATGTATTAATTTTTGCTGAAATCATCAAAAAATCCAAGGAATATGGAACTTTAGTTATAGGGGGCGGCGTTCCAAGGAACTGGGCTCAACAAGTGTTCCCTCTGTTAGACCAAATAGGGGGATTGGAAGGAAAAGAAATGGGATATAATTATTCCGTAAGAATTCACACCGCCACGGAATACGACGGCGGTTTATCTGGGTGTACTCTGTCAGAGTCGAAGTCGTGGGGGAAATACGCTCTTGACGCGAAAACTGTGAGCGTGTGGTGCGATGCCACTATTGCTCTTCCAATATTAGTAATGGGATTATTACAGCGATTAAAGCTTATTTAATATCTCCAGCTTTAACAATATGAATCTAAAAACTTATTTTTTGACCGCAATTTTTTTATAATTTCGAATATATTATTTTGTGCGTTCTTATAATTATCTTCTGGAAGAAATGTATTGTAAATTCTATATATTCGCTTGTTAAAAAGGTCGTTATCGTCCACATTTGGAGTTCCCACGTAATGACTAACATCAGAAAATACTTCAACTAAATCGTGAATTATGACAGCACCAGTATTTATTTGTACATCAATAAGTTCGTGTTCCATTAACACACAGATTAAGTCGCACATTCCAGCTGGAACCAATGCCCCCGATAAAGTTAATATAGTTAGACAATCTTCGTCGGTGACCATTTTTTCAAGGATATCGAGCGCTTTTCCTAAATTTCTTCCTTGAAATCCGCAATGTTTCAGAGCAGATAAGAGATCGCTAATGTTTAGAATTTTTTTTACGTCGTTAGGTTTAATTTTTTCTAATAAATAGTCTTCTTTTTAATAATGTGCCGTATTAAACAAAATTTTTTAAATATATAAAATATTAAGTATTATATCATAATAAAATAATTTAATTTTATCAAAAGATGAGTCAGACACCTAAAAGCGTGTTCTTTACTAAAGGTATGGGATATCATAAATCAAAACTAGGTTCGTTCGAGAATGCTCTAAGAGACGCTGGTATTGCTAAGTTTAACTTAGTTAAGGTTAGTTCTATTTTACCTCCTTATTGTATTGAAATTCCAAAAGAAGATGGTTTAGCACAGCTTCGTGCTGGGCAGATAGTATTTACTGTATTAAGTGAAGCCGCCAGTAATGAATTTAATCGATTGATAAGCGCTTCTATTGGAGTTGCCAAACCTGCAGATCGAAGAGCATACGGTTATTTAAGCGAGCATCACGATTTTGGAATAAAGCCTGAACATGCTGGAGAGTTTTCCGAAGACCTAGCTGCTGAAATGTTAGCTACAACTTTAGGGGTCCCGTTTTCCCCAGAAGCCAACTACGACGAGAAGAAAGAAATATTTAAGATGGACGGTAGTATCGTTGAAACTAAAAACTTAACATCGTCTGCTACGGTAAGAGAAGAAGGCGAGTGGTTAACTGTTTTAGCCGCGGCCGTGTTTATATTATAAATGTATTCTAGAACACAAGCAAATCACCGATCTAAAACGAGAACTAGAGACTTATAAGATCTTGCAGGATGTGCTAAATTTAGATCGAAAAACAGATTACTAAAATTTTAATGAAATTTTTTTTCTTTTATTAGTAAAGAATATTTCCTTTAGAATCTTCTAGACAGATTTGAATCGTTTGTTAACCTATTAATTTAGGTTCCAAAGTGATCTAGATAGAATCACCATTTTCTAACATTTCAGACATAACACCTATAATATCGGTATCTTCGCTTGAGGTTAAAGGTATTTCGTGATCAGGAATTTGGAATTATTCTAATTGATTACCAAACAATAATCTCTTTAAAAAAAGTTTTTCTTGATAAAGAATATAATCTTCTTCTTGTCCTATTTTATATAAATATAAAAAATGGTCTACTTCTTGTTGCGTGTCTCCAAAAATTCTAATATGCCAACCATTAGATGTCTTAACTCTTATGACTCTAAACCCATCTTTTCGCGCAGCATATTCAAGATTAAACGCTTTTCTTTCACTATTTTTTGTGTTTCCTTTAACTTTAAAATCTTTAAAAAATTTACCCCTTGAGATTTTAATAAAACAAGCAAGGGCTGCTTTATTTTCAGATTTACCGCCAAGATACTTATATTTAAGCTCACTTCCTTGACCAGAAATCACTCCTTCTTTGTGATAATATTCAAATAACTCAAAAGGAGGTTCTTCTAATAAAACAACGTCTTGTGTTCCACCAGAACAAAACACTATGTCACCAATTTTCATTTCTCCGTTTTCAAATTGCCAAATAGCTCTTTCAATTGTTTTATGTACAATGTAAGAGTCCATAATAATGACCTTCAGTAATAATAATATAAAATACGATATATATAAATTACGATATTACGATATTGTTTATTTAAGATCCCCAAGATAATTAGTTATTTTAGATTCTTTTAATTGTTTATTGCCTGCGTTTTCAGACAAAGGAATATCAATAGTAGCAGTATCATCTATCA
>Ga0315284_10011292_pt1 | contig 12737 bp, 12 predicted proteins | sample YL17G09_16_MG_FD_203696 | JGI IMG/M metagenome (GOLD analysis project Ga0315284, IMG submission 203696) | Sediment microbial communities from Yellowstone Lake, YNP, Wyoming, USA - YL17G09_16 | ecosystem: Environmental > Aquatic > Freshwater > Lake > Sediment | place: USA: Wyoming | collected... | reverse complement strand
TTGAAAAAATGCCTAAGCGACCCTCTGCCAAAGTTCCTGCAGCAGTAGCAGTCGCAATCCTGCTCTATTGGGTCGGTATCGCAGGTGTGCATGCTGTTTCGCAGTCGCAGCGGACCGTTTTGCGTAAAGGCATAAGCATTTCGGCCATTTCGCGTAGGCAGGACGCAATCGAACATATCGATGCCGGCTTTTACGGCAGCTATGATATCGGCCGGTGTGCCGACACCCATCAGGTAGCGAGGCTTATCCTGCGGCAAAAGCAGGTTTGTGTGAGCGACTGTCGTTATCATATTGTCATGTCCCTCGCCGATACCTAATCCGCCCAGGGCATATCCGTCGAAATCCAGTTTCACCAGTTCGCCGGCACAGGATGTTCGCAATTTATGATTGATGCCGCCCTGCACTATGCCGAACAGCATCTGGTTGGCATTGGTATGGGTCTGTTTACATCTTTTTGCCCAGTTGATGGTTCTTTCGACGGCTGTTTTTAACTGAGGTTCATCGCAGGGAAATGGTGTGCACTGGTCAAGGCACATAATAATATCTGCACCGAGGCGATTCTGAATTTGGGTTGCAGTTTCGGGACTTAATTTAATTCTTGCCCCATCGACGTGACTGCCGAATTCAACATGGTCGTCGTTGATTTTGGCAAGCGAACTTAGTGAAAAGACCTGGTAGCCGCCGCTGTCGGTCAGGATGGGTTTATCCCATGCCATAAGCTTGTGCAGGCCGCCGAGTCTTTCAACGCAGTCAACTCCGGGCCGCAAAAGCAAATGGTATGTATTTGCAAGGATAATGACGGCACCGGTTTCTTTTAGATGCTGCGGGGTGATTCCTTTTACGGCACCGGCGGTTCCAACCGGTATAAAAACCGGCGTTTGAACCGGGCCATGGGCGGTATTTAACATGCCCAGGCGTGCAGAGGATTTGGAATCCTTTTTAATAATTTCGAACTTAACTATTTTGCCGTTTTCGTGCCGCACTTTGGGTTTAGTAGAGATTTTTTATTTTAGAATTAGGATAATAGTAGTATAGAATCTGGGTTGAGGTTTTTCCGAGCCGAGCCATCGACTGAGCTCCGCACTGGCACATGCCCACACCGTGTCCGTAACCTCTTCCGGAAACCAATGCCCATTTGTCGCCCATATCGACGATTTGACAAATAGTGCTTTTAAATTTTCGGCCCGTCGGGTCTATTGTGAGCCGCAAGTCCTCAGCCCGAAGCCAATCACTTTTGCCGGTTGAACCGAGCAGCTTTATCGAAGTCATACGCGAGTATTGGTCGTAATTGCTCTGTTCGGTGGGGGTGATGGCTGTAATATCGCCGAGTTGTTTTAGCGATGGGTAACTCTGTATGAGCCGATTTTTAACATCCGTCTTGTCGAACTGCACCATGTTCCAGTAGAACTGCATGGGTTTTGCAATGTCGATGCAATACGAGCAGGGAACACCGACGAGCGGTTCGAAATAATCACCGAATACGGATTTGCTGCTTTCAGTGTGCCCGCCGCAGATTGCACTGTAATAAGCAGGGAATATATCCTCGGTTCCTGTTGACTGCCTGCAGACAAGCACCTGGCCTTTTGTATCATTGACGGCAGCCCAGACCTGGGCAGCTTCGCCTCGGATGCCGTTATAGGCCTGATTGGCCTGTGTTCTTTTGACGTCCCAGCTGCGATTGCCGCCGAAATGCCTTTTGATGTAGAGACAGTAGGTTCTTGCCGCGATTGCCTGAGCCCTTAGTGCGGCCGGCTCCCAGTAACTGGGCATTTCGACCCCGACTACGCCGGCAAGATACGGCTCAAGCGGAACGAGGTTAATCGCCGCAAATGAATTGGCGTCGGAATTCATTATGAGTTTCAATTTGCCGCGATAACTGTCGCCGTTGATGCTGAAGATTTGGGGCTCGTCGGAGGAAATAACAACTTCGCTACTTGTTAATGGCCGACCCGCAATGGTAATTCTGCCTGCGGATACCTGGATATCAAGCGGCATCTCTACAGTGTTAAAACGTGCCTGTATGGCCTGCGTCACAGGGTCCAGGATTGTCACTGACGAGGATGCAGAGATGCGGCATGTTCTGATATTATCGAGCAGCAAAACCCGCACAAGATAATCGGCAGTGGTTTCCATCTGGGGAATGGGCGAAGTGACCTGTCTTTCAACACAGCCGCCAAAGGTCATCAGCCAGGGCAATAAAGCCGCCCACAGGAACAGTTTAGTTCTGCTTGTGATGGACCTGAGCGTAGTAAACAATGTCAATTTCCCTGATAATTTTCCAGGTGTTTTATGCTGCTTAAAAAATATTTAATCGGTTAATCCAGATTTCTCAGGGATAATCCGATATTAGCTAATGTTTTTTTAATTTCGTTTAAGCTTGTTACGCCGAAGTTTTTGCATCCGAGGAGTTCGGCCTCTGTTTTGTGTACGAGTTCACCAATTGTCCGGACATTGAGCTTCTCGATGCACTTTCGAGCGCGAACAGACAACTGTAAATCATCAATGGGCTTACCATACAGGGCATCGTTCTCGACCTCTTCTACAGAAGAGGGGGAATCCTGCTCGGAAATAATAGAGGCCGCCGGCTGTCTTTCCTCTAAAGACATACCCAGATGCAACGTTTTTGATTCGAGTATGGCCTTTATTTCTCTAAGTGATGTTTCACCGAAGTTTTTGTAGGAAAGCAGTTCGGTTTCCGTGATATTTAATAAATCTCCGATTGTTTGAATATTCATTTTTCTCAGGCAGTTTCTGCTTCGTACCGATAGTTCAAAATCAGAGATAGGCGTTTCGAGAATTTGTGTTTTTTTGGTTTTTTTCTTTTCCCTTTCCTCGTCATAGAACATTGTTTTGGAGCTTTCAATATCCTTTTTGAAAAGGATTGCCCTTTTATGATTCGGATGATACTTCAGTACCTTCTCGACGCATAGAAAGGCATTGTCGAACTGGCCTTTATCTTCATAAAGCACAGCCAGATTCAGCAGTGCATTCAAATATACAGGGTTGGTCGAGGAAATCTGTTTATAATAATCGATGGCTGCTTCTTCGTCGCCTGCCATGTCGCAGCGAAAAGCAAGGCGAAACATGGCCTTTTGATGGTTCGGAAATAACTCGATAGCTTTTTTGTAATTTTCCACCGCATGGTCATATAGCCCCCTGGATTCCTGAAGATAGCCGAGCTGATAGTGATAGTCGGCGCTTACATTTTCAAAGCTTGCGCAGCCTTTGAGTTCTTTGGCGGCAGCATCAAAATCGGATGCACAGCGGTGTGTGGCTGCTTTTTCGAGCATTGTGTTTAGCGAATCTGCGCCAAGGGTGAGACTTTTCTGCAGGTTCTCGATTGCCTCGTCGAATTTGCCCATCCGACGCATCGCAACGGCCAGGTAAAAAAACTTTTCCTTGCAGTCATTTCCCTTCCTGAGTTTCTCCACAGCGTCGGCATTTTTACCCAGAATATAAAGACCGATACCGACAGCCAGAACGGCCTTGGCGGAAGTCCTGGATATATTTGCCTCAACCTGCTGGCTGAAATTTATAAGATTGATTTCGCTGGAGTGGACAAAATCGGAAAGTTTATTCAAATCGTCCATTGACGGCAGAGTATCTGCAAACAAGTTTATTCCACAATCTGTAATTGGTTCCATCTGATATTGCTCCTGTAAATTGCTCTTTTGGGCACACGAATTCTTATACGAAAGCAGGCATTATAGTTCTAAACGCAGAATTTGCAATAGTTTTTTTACGCCGCCTTGCTGCGCCCTGCCTTGGCGGGATATTTGACTACAAAAAAAGGGTTGACCGGGGGTATCCTGTCGATTATCTTAAAATCGGTAATGCTATTGTAATATCACTTTTATTTCGAAAGGCAAAAATTATGGCTAAAGTAACAATGCCCCATCCGGAGCATGCAAACCATTTGTGCTATCTGAATAATATTGGGCTTCAGATAAGTAATCCCAAAGAGTATAAGGCATTAGTGAAAAACGCTCAGTTTGTGTGCAAAATCTGCGGCCGCGTCGCAGCCGATGAAAAAAACCTCTGCAGGCCGGTAAAACTGTAAGACGGCATATCCGCAGTTTAACCCCTGTTTTTTACCATCCGCCGGCAGCTTCTGCAAGGTACTTCCAGCTGACCGGCTGCATATCTATCTCCAGCAATTCGACACTGCCGATGAGCCAGTTCGCTTTTGATTTTGGCTGTACCGGTTCTTTTTGAAGGTCCATCTTTACCTTAACAAGCATCGTATGTCTGAAGCTTTGATACACTTCGCTTTGCTTGTCGAACACTATCCTGACCGTAAAAACCGCAGTTGCTTTGGGCGGGGATATTTTTATTTCTATAATATGCGGTATATTTTTTTCGATTAGCGGCTCAATAAGAACTGTTTCGCAGTGAGCCATTAATGCGGCCTTTCCGCTGTGAAACGAATCGCGGTAGTTTTCAGAAATGAGCGGCTCGATTGCGCTGCAGTCTTCATTTTGAACGGCTTTTACGGATGTATTGATTAAGGTCTTGATTTGTTCAAGGTCGGTCCGGACGAAATAATCCAGGCCCAAGCCGAGTAATGCGATAAATGCCGGCAAAACAAATCGGCCAATCGCAAGCCGGCGGTGTTTTTTCGACAAGACCATACCGGCTGCTGTCTGCATCACGAGAAAAACAACCACTGCCGCAGCCAGCATTGTCCATGGTTGTTCAAAGACATTCCACATTTGTTTAATTCTCTTGTCTGCTTAATTTCTAAGGGCCTGTACCGGCGAAGGAATTCGTCCCTTTCGGGCGATAAATTGCGGTGAAGCAATTTTTGCAACCTTCATAACCGGAGCAGAGCCCAAAAGTCCGCCGAAATGCACGATGTCGCCTGCTTTTTTACCAGGCACAGGAATTACCCGCACGCCTGTTGTCTTGTTATTTATTACCCCTATGGAAAGTTCGTCCGCGATTATTGCCGAAAGCACCTCGGCAGGAGTGCTGCCCGGCACTGCGAACATATCCAGGCCGACCGAACAGACGCTTGTAAGCGCCTCGAGTTTTTCCAGACTAAGTACGCCTGCCTTTATGGCCTCAATCATTCCCGCATCTTCGCTGACGGGGATGAATGTTCCCGACAGACCGCCGATATTGCCGGATGCCATCGCACCGCCTTTTTTGACGGCGTCCATCAGAAGGGCAAGTGCTGCCGTCGAGCCGGGCAGACCGATCTGTTTGACGCCCATCGCTTCGATGATTTTCGCCACCGAGTCGCCTGCAGAGGTCGTCGAGGCAAGCGAAATATCGACGATGCCGAAATCAACCTTCATCAGCGCCGCTATTTCCCTGCCGATAAGCTCGCCTGCGCGGGTGATTTTGAAAACTGTACGCTTGATAACTTCCGAGAGTTGCGTAAGGTCGCAGTCGGGGTTCTGAAGAACGACGTTGCGGACAACGCCAGGGCCGGATATGCCGATATTTAATGAAAAGTCCGGCTCGCCGATGCCGTGATGAGCGCCTGCCATAAATGGATTATCCTCGGGGACATTCGAGAATACGGCTATCTTGGCGCAGCCGATACCGTTCTTGGAATTTGCGGACAGTTTCTTTAGTGTATGACCGAATTTTTCAACGGCGTTCATATTTATGCCTGCTGCCGTTGAAGCGAGGTTCAAAAAGCCGCAGACTCTGTCGGTCTCAGAAAGTGCTCGCGGGATAGCATCGATTAAATTCTCATCGGCAGCGGTCATTCCTTTCTGCACCATCGCGCCGAATCCGCCGAGAAAATCAATATGAGCTTTTTTGGCGGCAGCGTCGAGTGCCTTTGCCAGGCGCACCGCTGTGGAGATTTTTCGCGGCAAGGGTTCGAGCAGAATCGAAGCAGGCGTGATGGCGATGCGACGGTTGGTTATCGGTATGCCGTACTTTTGTTCGATGATGTCGGCAAATCTATTCAGCAGCAGGCCTTTTTCAATTATTCTTTTCTGTATCCGCCTGATAAGCCCATCGAGGTTGCGGTCCATGCAGTCCTTGAGGTTGATGCCCAGCGTAACGGTGCGGATATCGAAATGATGGTCCAGCGTCATTTTTACTGTTTCAAAGACTTCTTCGACGGATATTCGCATAATTAAATCCTGTGCATTGCCTTGAATATGGTTTCATCCTGAATTGTTATGTTCAGCGACATTTCCCTGCCCAGCTTGTCGAGCTGCTTTTTGATTTTGCTCATGTCGATTGTCGCGTTTGTTACGTCTGCTGCCATTGTCATTACAAAATAGTCTTCCATAATCTTCTGGTTTACGTCGATGATGTTTATATTGGCTTTGGCCATCGCTGCGGCAAGTTTGGCTATTATACCAACCCTGTCAACGCCGGTAACGGTTACGATACAAATCTGTGTGTTCTTTTTACTGCTTTTTCGAACCATAGTTCTTTAACTCCATTTCTTTTTAGTCAGTTCGTCCGTTCGTTTATGGTCTGTCATATCCGCGGTAAGGGCGGTTATGGTAATAAAACCATCAATCACTGATGTCGCATCGGCGGGAGATGTTTCCTGGCGGTGATGGCCGCCTGCGAGCATAAAAACGTCCTGGCCCTGCTCATCTTTCTGGCAGATGTAATGTTCCTGTAACCCGCCCACCGCCTGGGGAACAACCCTTATGCCTTTTGGTTTGCCCTTCGATAGTTGCGGGATATTGATATTTATGACCGAGCCGCTTTGAACGGGTATTAATTTTTCGAGGATTTTCATACAGTATTTAGCCGCTGTTTCAAAATCCATCTGCTCTTCACCAGCAAGACTCATCGCAACGGCTGGTATTTTCAAAAACGCACCTTCCATCGCAGCGGCAACGGTCCCTGAATAATAAACGTTTATGCCTGCGTTTGCGCCGCTGTTTATCCCCGCGACCAGCAGGTCTATCGGCTTTTTGCAAAGCTGCATTGCGGCCAGTTTAACGCAGTCGGCAGGGGAGCCCTGGACGCTGAAACCGGTGAATTTACCTGCAATCTCGACCTTATTACACACCAGCGGCTGACTAAAGGTGATGCTGTGACTGGTGCCGGACCGGCTGTCGGCTGGTGCGACAACGGTTACATCGCCCAGCTTAATAAGCTCTTTATAAATCGCCGCCAGACCCGGTGCGAAAATCCCGTCATCATTTGTCAAAAGTATATGCATAGTAGTGTTCGTTCCTTGATTTAGTCCTGGGTTTTATCCAATGTTAGTTATTGTAATTGCATACACAGGTTGTGTCAATTTTATAGCAGATATTGTATAATCCTGCTCTATGGAAAAATATGCGGGTAACAAAAAAAGCGTTGTAATGACGCGCCAGGAGATTCGAGCCGTTGACGCCTGGGCGATAAATACGCTCGGCGTGCCGGGCGTTGTATTGATGGAAAACGTAGGCAGAAGCTGTGCCGAACTTATTAAGGAAAAACTTGCAAAAGCCGCCAGGCCGAAGGTGTGCATATTCTGCGGCACAGGCAATAACGGCGGCGATGGATATGTTATCGCCAGAGGCCTTCTCAATAGCGGCTTTGAAGTTACCGTGGTTATATGCGGCCTGCGTGACAAAATCAAAGGCGACGCAAAGATAAACCTCGATATTTTAGAACGCCTCGGCCAGAGACTCGAACAATTGAATCTCAACGCCGATATTGCCGGCCAGGTAAAAACCTTTGCCGAGGGGGCGGATATGATTGTCGATGCCGTATTCGGCACCGGATTAAGCGGCCAATTAAGCGATGAATACAAGCGGCTGATAGAAAGTATAAATGCACAGAATAAGCCGGTTTTAGCGGTGGATATTCCATCGGGGCTGGATTGTGATACGGGCAGGCCGCTCGGCGCAGCGGTCAAGGCGAAATATACAGTTACCTTTGTTGCTTTGAAAAAAGGATTCACAGAAAAGGCATCCGCCGAATACACCGGCCAGGTGTTCGTCGCATCAATAGGCGTTGAACCACGCCCCCCAATTCACTTGCTTCGCAAGTGACCTGTTTAGCACCGAGGCCTGCCTCGGTGTCCATAAAACTGTCTTCCTCAACGTTAATTATCAATCATCAATAATCCATAATCAATCAAAACGCCCTTTGCACTTTTAATTTTGAACTTCTACACCGCCCGACGAAATAGGATGACTAACACAAAACCCTGTCAAGAAATTAGTATGGTATCCCCAGATTTCCGATGAAACAATGGACTACCAAAAAAGCGGGCTACAGGATTTATCCCGTAGCCCATTGTTAGTCCTGTCTCGTTTTGAACTTTACGTTTTGGCTTTGCGTTTTTAGTTTTACGCTTTTCGCTCCTTTGTAGCCCGCTAATTGCCATTCTGACTCCGGACTTACCGAGGCGTATCACGCAATACGACTCGCCTGTCCGCTATCCGCTATTATAAACCCCTCCGCCGACGAAACAGCGCCAAACTGCCAAGACCAAACAGAGCCAGCGTCGCCGGCTCGGGAGTTTGTGTAATAGTAATTGTTGTCTCGACAACAGGATCGATTTCATCAAGTGTCTCCTTGCTTCTTCCCATCTTATAATGTGTTGCGAAAGTGCCAGTCCAGCTCCGTGTTACTCCTGTTTCATTCTTATATGCAAGGATATTGCCCCAATTCGCCCCCTTATCCCAATCCGACACTGGAACTCTGTTATCATACGCCCAAGGATCAGGGGGGCCGTAATGGTAAGGATCGAGTACGTTATATGGTCCATAGAGCCATGTAGGAAGGGCAGAAAAGGGACTTGTGGTTGGTTCCACATATATCCACCAACCCGTTCCTACCATATATTTCTCATACTCGTCTATTGCACCTGTATCATTTTCAAAGTTCCAGTGCACAATAACACAAGTATCATTGTAAGAAAGTGGATTTACCCAAACATTATACTTCCAATTTCCTTTGTCCTCGTTTCTAGGTACAGCAAAACCAGAGTTACTTAGCGACAGAGAAAAGGCAACCAATGCCAAAATACAAGACGAATCAAAGATTTTAGAATTTTTCACAAGTTTCCTCCTTTCTAATATATGTTCTTCCCCACAAAATGCGCTTGATTGTCCAAAACATTTTTGAGCCTTATGGTTGCTTTGCACCAACACCGCGCAGACACAACGCGGCGCGTGCGCTTTTTAAGGGAATTTAAGTATGCTCATAACTTTCTCCTTTCCGCCGCCCCGCCTACGGCGGGTAAAAGGCGGATAAATTTGTCGTAGAGAGAATTGGCCCCTTCTCTCGTCCTGGCGTAGGCTAAGCCGTAGCCAGATTTGTTTTTATTATTGGCCCTTCTCGATATACAGCCCTCTACCAGATATTGGCGGGTTTGTCAAGTGTTTTTTTCGATTTTTTGTCAAATTTCTTATCGAATCTGACATTTCCCACCCGCCGTGCCACTCGCCGCGATGACGACGGTCGCGTTGCAGCGGGGCGCCCGTCGCGGCAGGTATTAACCCGCCAGAGGCGGATTAAACGCCTGGCTACGCAACCAGGCCTTTCAATGCCACAATAATATCAAAATCTTCCTCGAATTACAATAATCCGAAGTCTTTTTGGGAATGATACCTTTGTTCCATTAAATTCCAGCTTCGATGTGGGGGTCAAAAGTGATTTTCATGGCATCCTTCCTTTTTTCTGTGCCCAACAACAATTATACAGTCTGTATAAAACAAGTCAAAGCCCATCGACCTCCACTGCGAACAACTCGGGCTCGTTTGGCGTCGGCACCTAAAACAAGGGCTGTGGATGTAGTAATCATGATGGGAATTATAATAAACCAGAGGAGAGTTGCAAAGAACAGATAAACCGACAGCCGGCTATTTGCCGAAAAGGGCGGCGGGGAGTTGGAAGACGCAGAAATATGCGAAGACGATAAATGCGGCGGCAAGGCCGACAAGGAAAATCCAGTTGGGCTTCAAAATCCGGGCGGCATCAGGCGAGAGAATTCGCGGCAGGATGTAAAACAGACCAATCGCAACGCAAATCGCTTGAAGAGGAGTTAAAAGTAAACCATCGCAGATTGCCCCGATTTTGACAAGCAAAACGGGCTGAAAGCCCAGCGTGTAGATAATCACCATACTGGTGAAGAAGAACACGACAAGGAAAAACCTGTACCTGGTCTTCCAGGAAAATTTGTTTGCGACGGATGGGATACAGATTCGGCCGCAATCAGCAAGCAATCGAGGCCAGCCGGCAAGTTGACCTATCTGTGTCGAGATAAGCGCAGCCGAGCCGGCCAACAAAAATAAAAACGCCCCAACCTTGCCCCAGTTTGCGCTGAAAATCTCAGATAGCGTAATGGCGACGCCCGCCCCGTCCGGAGCAAGCCGTCTCGGCCCCAGGATGCCCGCGCCGGCGATGACAAACGAGCTGGTAACCACCACCCCGATAATCATCGCTATCGTCGCGTCGGTATATAACACCCGGCACCAGCCCTTTACCTTGTGCGCGGTATCGCTATCCATACTTTTCAGCATAGCGACATCCGCCGACCGCCCGTCACCCCTGCCCGCCGCCGCGCCATAGCCGGCGCCGAGAACCCAGTATGTGTACCACGCCTGGCTTGCGAAGCCGCCCGCACCCCAGCCGATTAAAGGCAAAATCTCCTTCCAGGCGTTATTGCTTATACCTTTGGCAATCGCCCAGTCCGGCACGGCGGGAACACTGGGGATAAGAGACCGGGCGAGCTGTTCAATTGGCGGGAAGACACATACCGCGACGTAAAGCACGCCAAGAACAATAATAAAAATGAAAAAGCTCATAACCATTTTGAGAACATCGAACGTGCCCGACCAGACGACCGCGCCCGCGAAAAGCGACACCGCCCAGCCGCAGATTATCTGCACGGTCCTGCTGTCATGCCCGATAAAGCCGGCAAGAAAAACGCCCGCAACATTGGCAAGAGCGGCGATAGACATAATCGCCGAGGCAAACTGCACAACAAACACAAGCCATACGACCCAGTGGCCAGGCCCGGGGATGCGGTCGAACATATCGACCATTGCCTCGCCGGTGCAGACGGTATATCTGGCGCCGCTCATCCCTATCCAGTACTTGAGGAATATGCCGAAGATAACCGACCATAGAATCGCCGAGCCGAGAATCGCGCCTGTGCGGGTCGCCAGCACAACCTCGCCTGAACCTATATATTCGGCGCACCATATAAACGCGGGCCCGACAAGCGCCAATACCATCAGACCCTTAGGCGGTGTTTTTATCTGCGTGTCACCCATACACGATTATTTTAACCGATGATTGCGTATTTTGCACGTTTTTTCTCCGCCGGCAGAACCCCCTCGGCGCAATAAAATTTACCCTTTTCAAAAATCGGGCAGGTGAACATCCACGCCGGGGGAGTTTTAGCCATTCGTATAACTTTGGATTTTTGTGGAAAAATTCAGCAAATTGTGATAATAATCAATCCTTATACTATTTTGCAAAATAAAGGATTATAGTTATAAGCCATTATTTTGAAGATAGTTGCAAAACGTTTTTAAGCAGTCAGGAGCCGGATATGCCTATTTTTGAATATAAGTGCAGTCAGTGCGGCAGGATAAATGAGTTTCTCGAAAGCCATGGCAGCAAAGATGCCCACGCTTGTGCCCACTGCGGCAGCAAAAAAATGGAAAAACAGTTCAGTACGTTTTCGCCTCGAATCAAGGAAGGTGCCTCGAAAAAATGCCACGGCTGCAGCGACAATACCTGCCCGCACTCAGGACACTGAAGAAATTAAAAACTAAAAAGTAAAAAAGCGCAAGTCAAAAGGCAAGAAGCAAGATGAACGATAAAAAGGGCAGCTACGATTTCAATGCGATAGAAAAGAGATGGCAGCAGTACTGGGAAGAGCACAAGACCTTTAAGGCCATCGACTGTGATAATTCCAAGCCGAAATATTATGTGCTGGATATGTTTCCGTATCCGAGTGCCCAGGGCCTTCATGTCGGCCATCCCGAGGGTTATACCGCAAGCGACATAGTGGCCAGGTATAAGCGAACGAAGGGTTTTAATGTGCTTCATCCGATGGGCTGGGATGCGTTTGGACTTCCGGCTGAGCAGTATGCAGTCAAGACCGGCACCGCCCCGAAAACAACGACGCAAAATAATGTGGATAATATCCGCAAACAAATCAAGTCGCTGGGTTTTAGTTACGACTGGGACAGGGAAGTCAATACCACAGACCCCGGTTACTACAGGTGGACGCAGTGGATTTTTCTGAAGATGTTCAACAGCTGCTTTGATGACGTTAAGCAAAAGGCCAAACCCATCGAGCAATTGTCTATTCCCGACGGTTTAACTGAAGCGGAAAAACAAAAGTACATCGACGACCATCGGCTGGCGTATGAGGCCGAGGCAGCGGTCAACTGGTGTCCGGCTTTGGGGACTGTTCTGGCAAATGAGGAGGTTGTCGGCGGCATCAGTGAACGCGGGGGACATCCGGTAATCAGAAAGCCGATGCGGCAGTGGATGCTGCGAATTACAAAATATGCCGAGAGACTTGTCAGCGACCTGGCTGAGGTGGACTGGCCCGAATCGATAAAGAAACTGCAAATTGACTGGGTCGGCAAAAGTATCGGGGCGGAGGTCGATTTCAAGGTTGATGGTTTCGATGAAACGATTCGTGTTTTTACGACAAGGCCGGATACGCTTTTCGGTGCCACTTATATGGTGCTGTCACCTGAGCATAGGCTTGTCGATATAATCACAACTAAAGATAAGAAAGACGCAGTAAAAAAATACCGTGAAGAGGCAGCAAGAAAAAGCGACCT
>Ga0315284_10011291_pt1 | contig 12739 bp, 7 predicted proteins | sample YL17G09_16_MG_FD_203696 | JGI IMG/M metagenome (GOLD analysis project Ga0315284, IMG submission 203696) | Sediment microbial communities from Yellowstone Lake, YNP, Wyoming, USA - YL17G09_16 | ecosystem: Environmental > Aquatic > Freshwater > Lake > Sediment | place: USA: Wyoming | collected... | reverse complement strand
AAGATCAAAAAGTATTTATAAATGCCTAATGTAAAGAACATAGCAGACATTAAATTAAACTTACTTCATCCGGCATTAACTTCTCATTTTGAAGTGAAAATTCCAACACCAACAGGTTTAAAACCCAAGGATCTTTCTGCAAATGGTGTTAGATATGATCAAGGTAAATTAAATCTTCTTTGTTCGGATGCAATACTTCCTGGATCTCAACTTGCAACTCATAGCATTTCTGGAGATTTTCACGGAGCTACTCATAAACACGCATATAGAAGACTATTTGATGATAGAATTGATTTAAGTTTTTATGTTGATGCTGAAAATTACTTACCTATCAGGTTTTTTGAAGCCTGGATAAAATATATTGTAGGCGAACAAGTAATTTCTACTGGTGGTCGTCCCGGAACTAATAGTAGTGAATATTTTTATAGAATGAACTATCCGGTTAATTATATCTGCAATCAAGGATTTGAGGTAATAAAATTTGAAAGAACCGGAAATGGTAGTAGTTATACTGGTGGACAAATGACTTATAAATTTGTAGATATTTTCCCAATTTCCATTAACTCAATGTCTGTTTCTTATGATGCATCGTCATTATTAAAATGTACAGTTGCTTTTTCTTATGTTAGATATTTTATAGATCGTGCATCATCTTCTGGATCTACTTCTCCTAGTACAGCAACTGGGGAAGCATCATCTCCTAATTTTAATATAACACCAGAAGCACAAGCAAGTCTTAATAATCAAGCATTCAATCCAAATATAAATTTAAGTAGTGTTATTCCTACTACCACAGGTGGAGTTTCATTTAATACTGCTAATGCTGCAGGTAATACTGTTGATACAACTGGGGCATTTAATATTTAAAGCATCTAAATAATCATACCTGAAATTCACTATAAAACATTATAAATATTAATGCCTGAACTGGTGGTTCTTTTCGGGGAGAAAGGGGGCAGAAATGCTCCTTTTCTTATATAAATAATAATAACCACCAGTTTTAAGAGCAAAGTTATGCAATCACGTATTTACACGTATAAAATTACTTTTGAAGAAGTACCTTATTATTACTGGGGATCTCATAAAGAAAAAAGATATAATGAGTATTATATGGGTTCTCCTGTAACTCATAAGTGGTGTTGGGATTTTTATACACCAAAGAAGCAGATATTGGAGTTTTTTAATACTAGAGAAGAAGCAAATTTTGTAGAAAATAGATTGATAAAACCTGTTCTTAATGATTTATATTGTTTAAATGAAAATTGTGGTGGAATAGTTTCATTAGAAATGTGTAAAAGAGGAGCAAAAACACTAGTTGAAAATAAGTTAGGAATACATTCAAGAACAAAAGAGCAAATCATAAAAGACGGTAACAAAGGAAGAGAAACCCAAAAAAGATTAGGAACTGGAGTATATGGACTTTCTCCAGAGATGAGAACAGAAAATGGTAAAAATTTGGGACAAAGAAATGTTCAAACTGGTCATATACAAAAACTTGGTAAAGAATATGGAAAATTATGTTATGAAAATGGATTGGGTATTTTTGGTATAAGTGAAGATGAAAGAAAAGAAAACTCAAGTAAGGGTGGAAAGATGAGTGGGAATGAAGCATATAAAAATAAAACAGGAATCCATAATTTTACTAAAGAAAAAAGATTAGAAGTAAGTAGTAAAGGTGGAAAATCCTCTAGTAGTCAAAAATGGAAGTGTTTAGTTACTGGATACGTTTCTACTGCTCCAGGTTTAGCATCATATCAAAGAAAACGAAATATTGATACCTCTTTAAAGGTTAAAATAACTTTATAAATAACTTAAACATTAATTATTTGAGTTTTTAAAATGCCGCTCCCTCGAATTTCTACGCCAACTTATGAACTTGAGTTGCCCTCTACAGAACAATCAATCAACTATAGACCTTTTCTTGTTAAAGAAGAAAAACTTTTAGTTATTGCTCTTGAGAGTGAAGATACAAAACAAATCACAACAGCAATTAAAACTGTTATTAAAAACTGTATTCTCACAAAAGATATTAAAGTAGAAAATTTACCTACTTTTGATATTGAATTTTTGTTTCTTAATATTCGTGGTAAATCAGTTGGTGAACAAGTAGATGTTAATATTATTTGTCCAGACGATAATGAAACTAATGTCTCTGTAAGTATTGATCTTGATGATATTAAAGTGTTAAAAAATGAAGATCACACTAATAAAATTAAAGTAGATCCAACAATTATGATGGAAATGAAATATCCATCACTTGAGCAGTTTATTAAAAATAATTTTGATTTTAATAATCAAAATGCTATGGATCAATCTTTTGAACTTATTGCATCTTGTATTGATAAAATTTACACCGAAGATGAAGTTTGGTCTACTTCTGATGTTACTAAAAAAGAACTTACAGAATTTTTAGAATCAATGAACTCATCTCAATTTAAGGATATTGAGAAGTTCTTTGAGACAATGCCCAAACTTTCGCATAAAATACAAATTAAAAATCCAAAGACAGGAGTGGAAAGTGAAGTTGTTTTAGAAGGGTTAGCAAGTTTTTTCGCGTAGGAATGGTCCATATGGACCTTGAGAATTACTTTAGACTTAATTTTTCTTTGATGCAGTATCATAAATGGAGCCTAACTGAAATAGAGGCAATGATACCTTGGGAAAGAGATGTTTATGTTGGATTACTTCAGCAGCATCTTGAAGAGGAACAACTAAAACAGCAACAGCAAAAATCTAGTTTCTAATGTAAAGGAAAATGGTAGCAGCAAATCCACAGAAATTGATGGGGAGAAATAAAAAAATCCAATCTGAAGTGGATAAGCAGCAGCAACAGTTAACTGCTGCTCCCATTAATATTGCAGTTTCTCAAAATATATTAAAGTCTCTTGCAAAGATTACTCAACTTATTAGTCAACAAAACTCACAGATTGTTGAGATTATAAGAGAAGCAAAACAACCAAAATCTGTTGTTGCTAAACCACAACAAAACTCACAGATTGTTGAGATTATAAAGGATGTAAAACAATTAAAAGCTGTTGTTGCTAAACTTGTTGCTAAACCACAACCACAACAACAGTTAATTTCTGCTCCTGGATTAGTAGGACCTCCTGGACCTCCTGGACCTCCAGGATTAGTAGGTCCTCCTGGACCTCCTGGACCTCCTATTCAACCACAACCACAACCACAACAGCAGTTAATTGCTGCTCCTGGATTAGTAGGTCCTCCTGGACCTCCTGGACCTCCTATTCAACCACAACCACAACAGCAGTTAATTGCTGCTCCAGCGGATATTGCTACACTGCAAGATATTTCAAAATCTCTTGCAAAAATTACTCAACTTCTCACTCAACAAAATTCGCAGGTTACTGCAGAAGCAAATCAAGAAAGAAAAAATCAAGAAAACGCCAAAAGAAATAAAATAGAACTTGGATTAGAAAATAGTTTTGCATCAGTTAAAAATGTTGCCCAATCAGTTATTGCACCTGTAAAAAATATTCTTGATTCAATTATACAATTTTTTGTTACTTTATTTTTAGGAAAGGCAATATTAAATCTAATAGATTGGTTTTCTAAAAAAGAAAATCAAAGTAAAATAAGATCTATTGCTAGGTTCTTGAAAGATTGGTGGCCCACTCTTGTTGCTGGTTATATACTTTTTGGTACAGGATTTGGTAGAGTTGTAAGAAATCTTGCTGGTGTTGGTTTAAGAGCAGTTGGTGCTCTTGGTGGTATAACCTTAAAACTTATAGCTGCTATTGCTACTGCAGCTGGTTTTAAAAAAGCAGGAGCTGCAATGTCGGCTCTTGGTGGTGGAGGAGGATTTAAGGGTCTTGCGGCAAGATTGGGAGTTGGAGCTCTTGTTGCTGGTGGTGGAGCATTAGTAGCAAGTAAAATGATGGGTGGGGGAGATGCTCCACAAGTATCAATACCAGAACCAGCATCTTTACCAGTAGCAGAAGCATTTGGTGGTGGTCTTATTGATTTTAAGACGATGCTTGCTGCCTCTGGTGGTCAAGTTGATTCTAAGTTAGGCATCTTTGCACAACTTTTTGGATCTGGTGGGCTTGCTGGACTACTGAATAGTGCCCCAGGAGTTGTATCTGGACCAAAAGGTATTGATAAAGTTCCTGCGATGCTTACTGATGGTGAGTTTGTGATGTCTCGTGGAGCAGTACAAAAGTTTGGTGTGAGTAATCTTGAGGCAATGAATGCTTCTGGTGGTGGAACCAATAAACCAAAAATTGTTCAGAAAAGAATTCACGCATATGGTGGTGGTTTTGTTGGTGATGATGAACTTTATCGGCAAGCCGCAAATTATAATAGAGGATCAAATCTTAAAGAAATTTCTTATGATCCAAATAATAAAGAGCATAAAAATGCATATGAAAAATTTAAAAAAAGAGTAGTTGACAAAGGATTATATAAACCACCAACTGGAGCAAAAGCAAATACTTCCCCAAATATAAAAACTGATGTTAATGTAAATTACAAGTCTTCTCCCAAAAGTTCAATGGTAAGATCTCCGGGTGCGGGACTTTCTACAAATGCAAAACCTCCAATACAACAAATAAAAACAAATATGAATGTACCTGGTGGTCGTATTCGTGGAGGTCGTGGTGGATTATCCGGAACTATTTTAACCACATTAGCACAAATATTTGCTCCACAACTAGGAGATGCTACAGGAAGTTTGTATAATAAAATGGGAATAGGAATAGGTAATCTTTCCGATGCAGAATTAAAGAAAAAAATTGAAGACGAATTAAAATTAGAACAGTCGTTATCTAGTTCTACTAAATTTGCAGCAGAACCGAATGAAAGACTAAATTTATTCCAAAAGGAATCTGAAAGAAGAGGGTTGAATGGATTAGGAGGTCGTGGTGACGAGTCCGGTGGAATGTTCCAACCTGGTGGATTATTTGGTGGTCCCAGAATGAAAGCAAGAACAGATTATGCTGCATCAAAAGGAAAATATTATTCTTCTTCTGATCAAAAAACCTATGCGAATGAAAATGATGCGAAGGCAGCCAAAAAATCTAGAATGACTTCACTTGCATCACAACAAGGATTGGATAAATTGAGTTATGCAAAAAGAAGTGGACAGTATGGTCTGGGTGTAAGAGGAGAGGCAGAAAGAGCATCTAAAAAAGAAGACTTTGATAAAAGAGGTGGTATATTTGGTGGTATTGGTAGAGGACTTACTTCAATGTTTGGATCTCAAAAAGACATTGATAAGAACAAAGTAGCAGATAAAGCAGCAACAACAAAAGTAAAACAATCTGGTGCTGAATCTATTGGTAGATATTATTCTTCATCTGATGGTAAGTACTATAAAGATTATAATGCTGCATCTAAAGCAAGAAAAGCAAGACTTGCAACAACTCCGGTGAAAGGAAAACCAATAACTCCAACACCAAAACCAAAACCAAAGGTATATAATCCCGCAGGTGGTGGAATGGGTGGTGGAAGAGGGTCTGGTGGAGCATCTAAAGGGACAAAACTACCAACTATTCCTACAGGTAAAGATAATAGTAAAACTGCAAAGCAGTATAATATTAAATAATGTCAAAAATAATTTCTCCTTTAACTGGAACCTTACAATCTATTAAGAAGCAGTTTATTAGTAAGGAGAAACTACTTAAATCCACTCTTAATGTTCAGAAAAAAAGAACTACTTTAAATCGGTCAAATGCAGAAAGAGAAAGATTTATTGATTATGAAAAAGTATTAGAAAGACCTCTACGTTCTTTGGGAAGAGGTATTAAGAGTGTAGTGGGTAAGAGATTGGGATTTTTGGATAGTCTCAAAACTTTTATAGTTAATGTTTTGCTTGGGTTTATTGCTTTAAGATTATTAAAATATCTTCCACAACTCATACAATTTGCAACTACTGCCTTAAAAGTTGGAAATTTTATTCTTGATATTGGTGGAAAAATATTAGATGGTTTAATTACTTTTGTTGACTATGGATATAAAGCATATGATCACGCAAGAACAATTGTAGGAAAAATTGGTGGTGAAAAAGCAATCTCAGATTTAGATAATGCAACTAGTGAAAGCACCAAAGTAATGAATCAACTTTTCATTGCTGCAATGTTATTCAGTGATTTTAGTCCATTTGCAAGTATGGGAAGTGCTCCATCAATATTTAATAAGAGTGCTGATGCTATTAAAGGTAATATATCAAGTGAGGTTGCAAGTGCTGCATCAAATGCAGCAACTAATGCAGCAGGAAAAGCAGCACTAGGTCCTCTAGCATCTGCTGGAATTATCATCGGTGCTGGATTACTTTTCTCTGCTGCTGGTGAAGGTGTATTTCAGTTAACAAAATGGGCAAAAGGATTAATTGGTTTTGGACCAATATCCAAATTTTTTCAGGTTCCTCTTGGTATTCTAGAGGGAGTTGGAACTATTTTTGATATTCTTGGTGCTCCTTTTAGATATGGTATTGAGTTGATACGTGCTGGATTTATGAAAATGTTTAATATGAAAGATGGATTAGAAAAGCAGGCTAAAAATCTTGGTAAATTTGATGCAAGAGTAAGAGAAAATATAAGGAGATTTGCTGGAGTATTTGCACCCGTTTTTACTTTCTTCGGTCAAAATGATACTGCTAAAAAATTATCAACTCCAGGATCCTTTGGAAGTTTATATGGTGAGAAAGCTGTTAAAGATATGGGGTATAGTGGTGGAGGAAAAGTAATATCTGTTAGAAAATATGCTGCTGGTGGACCTGTTAATATTTCAAGAACAGAAGTAGAGGAAGTTGATATTCCAAGAGGTGAAGATATTAAAAAAAAATCTACAAAACCAGGTGCTTCTATTGGTGGTGAAGAACGTTTCACTAAAGTTTTTCCTGGTTCAGGAGGAGATGCTTCTAAAATGAATCGTTATGATTATATGACGAATTCTTATGATACTATTAGTGGTATTCCTGATTTGGGTTCAGTATTTGCTCTTACGGCTAAAACATTATTGGGAGATTTGGTCACAAAAGATGATTATGATAGAGCATCTAGTTCATTAAGTAGTTTTATGTTGTTGGGACTATATGAAACAAACCCCGGAGCATATCAAAAGTTTTCTTCTTTGATTGATATTAAACAATTTAATAGAGCAATATCAGGATTTCTAATGAAGTCTATGCGTATGCCCCTTGGTGGTATTATAAGTTTACTAAAAATTCAAGTTGGACTCATACCAAAACCAGGTGAAGATGAAAAAAAAGAAAAAAAAGATAGTAATAAAACTGAAATGTCTGGAACAGGAGATTATTCTCCAGAAGGACTTCAAGGAGAGATTTACAAATATCTCATTTCAAAGGGAATGGATGATATACATGCAATAGGTTTGATGGCAAATATATCAAGAGAAAGTGGATTTAGACCTGGAGTTCAAGAAGAAGGTGGTGGAGGTGGAGTTGGTCTATTTCAATATACTAATGAACCAAGAAAAGGTAACTTTTTAAAGGCAGTTCCAGATTATAAAACAAACTGGAAAGGACAAATTGATTATGCACTTAAAGAACCAGGAGAACCAGCACCACAATGGCTTGCTATGAAGTTTTCTTCATCACAAGAAGCAGCAGATTGGTTTATGAGGAAATGGGAAAGACCTGCTGAATACATTCAAAATGATAAGGGACCAAAAAAACATAAAGAATATATTGCAAGTCTTGAAAAATATAAAAATAAAACTGGAAAAGGTTATGATTTACCATCTAAAGCAACTGATGTTGGAAATATTAGTGGTGATCCAGGACCTGGTGGTGGAAAGTTGAGAATTGGTCGCACTGGAAGTATGAGTGTGGCTGCTGGTTGGGGACATGCACACTTTGATACTGTAGCAGGAACTCCTGAAAATGTTATTATAAGAGATACAGTTCCTCTTTTGAAAAAAATGGCAGCTGCTGGATTAAAACCAGAACTTGAAAATGCCACTCCCATTCTTCCGGGTAAAGACAATGATTACTATATTAATCTTATAAAAAGTGGAATTCAACAGCACGGACATAAAGCAGGACCAAGATTTGATGTTAATACACCAGGATTTCCGCTTGTTCCTTTTCCACTTACTGATGTTAGAAATACCCCAAATAAAGGAGAGGGAATTAATGCTCTTGTTCCAGGATCTGGAAAAACTGCACTATTTCACCTAGGAACTAACTCATCTACAGGAAGAATGACTGGTGGTCCTACTTTATTTGGTGGTATAAGACAACTGCACGAAGGAGAATATGTAATTGATAAGGATTCAGTTGATTTGTTTGGTGGAACTTTTTTCTTCAGTATGATTAATGGAGTTGAAAATAAAAAACAAAGATCTGAAAAATCTTCTCAACTGATGCAACATTTGAGTAAATATACTGGAAGAAAAATAGATCAAAGACCTGAAATGATTGTTGAGAACTCTGATCCTATAATAATTCAGGGACCACCAACTTATATTGAATCCAAGTCTTATGGTGGATCATCTGGTGGTAGTTCTGGATCTAACTGGGAACTAGATATGTTGGAGTTGAGAGCATAGAAAAATGGCATATATTAAACTAAAAGATCCTACTGCTTTCATAATTAAAAAACAAGTTATTCAGGTAGAAAAACTTGTAGGTAAAAAAAATAAATTTAAGGAAGTTGCATTTAAGAAAAAAATAAAACTAACAGAAAGTCTTCGTAGAGAAGAAACTGAAGAATCTCTTGAAAAATATAAAGATAGAGGAAGTAAGATAAAAGGATTCTCTACTCCACGTCTTGGATTTCTTGATAGTGTAAAGAACTTTTTATTCACCGTCTTATTTGGATCACTAGCTCTTAAACTATTACCGTATCTACCACAACTAAAAGGATTATTAATCACCACTCTTAAAGTTGGCAACTTTGCAGTTGAATTTGCAGGGACAATTTTAAATGCAATGGTAACTTTTATAGACAAGGTATATGGAATTATCGATTTTGGAAAGCAACAAGCAAAAATTCTTGGTGGTGGTTCTGGTGTTAAAAATTATGAAAAAATGTTGGGAATGTCCAACAAGGTTATAAACACTATGTTGATTGCTGGGATGTTATTCTCAGACTTAATTTCGTTAAAGGCACAAGCAGATTCTAGTCAGGATGCTATTGGAGAAATTGGAGAAACAGTTGCAGGAGAAATAAAAAAAAGACAAGGATTTAGAGCATCTATCCAAGCTGCTGGTCGTGCTATTGGTGGTGTTGCAAAATCTGCAGGTGTTGTTTTACTTGTTGGACTTGCATCTTCACTTTTAGGAGAACTATCATTTCAGCAAAGAAAATTTACTAAAAAACTTGAAAATGATGTTGCATATCAATTAAAGGAAGCAGAGAGTGATCCAAACCCAATCACAAGAGCACTCAAACTCGTTGCATATAATGCTGCTCTTCCTGGGCTTAGATATTTTAATTTTGTTTCAACTGGAGTTGGAACATTACTGGATATTATTGGTGCTCCGTTTAGATATTTGGGAGAGTTGGTTAATCTTGGTATAATGTCTTTAACTGGTGATGCTGGTGGAATTAAAAAACAAAGAGAAAATCTTGGAAAACTTGATGCAAGAATAAGAGAACAAATTAGAGAGATAGTGAATACTTTAAGTTTAGGAACTCTTGCAAAAGAAAAGGGTTCTTTTGGAAGTTTATATGGATCTAGTGCGACAACGGCAATGGGGTATGCTTCTGGTGGTGCAGTTACCAGAGAAGGTCAAGAAGCAATTGGTGGTGCAATTACTAGAACTGGAGGTAAAAAAGCAATATCAAGAACATTTGAAATTCCAATGTCTCCATTAAACCCAGGAGCAAGTATTGATGGGCAGATGAATTATGTGGATCCCGATACAAAAGAACCAACAAAAAGTTCTAATATAGAAACATTTTTTCCAAATCCAGAAGATCCTCAATACATAAACTCATACGAATACTTAACTAGTTCATATAATGTAGTATCTTCCGGTGAATTTTTAAAACCATTTTTACAGATGCCTATTAAAATAATTATGGGTAATGGTTCATCGGAAGGTGATTATAACTCTCTTGCATCATCAGTCAGCAATTTATTTGTTACTATATTGAGAAGAACTTTAGTTCCAGGAACAAAAAAATCTTTAGCAGATGAACTTGGATTTGTTGATATTTTTAGTTGGGCTAGAGATTCTATAAGAAAAAGTATGATTGATCCGGTGAATAAGATATTACAATCTTTAAAAGAACAATTTATGCTTAAATCTGGTGCTGGTCCAGGACTAATTAAAGATGCGGCCGCTGGTTCTGGTGGTGCTAGTGATGAAGGAGGAGGTGGTGGATCTATAATTATGGGAACATCTTTTGATAATGGATTAGCAAAACTATTAAAAGTTTACGAAGGTTTAAAAACTTCTGCATATAAAGATGCTAAAGGAATTCCTACTATCGGAATGGGTGCAACATATTATCCCACTGGATTTAGGTTATCTGGAAAAGTTCAAATGGGGCAGACTATAACTGAAGATGAAGCCTTGATGATAAAAATGAAACATATTGTAGAGCATAGAAATAGGTTGTTGCGTGATATTTCTGCTACTGAATATGCAAAAGTTCCTGATAATGTAAAAGCAGCATTAGAATCTAAAACATTTAACTATGGTAGTCTTGGTTCAACTCTTGCAGGACTTGTAAAAGATGGAATAAAAACTAACAATTATCAATCAGTTGCAGATTATTTTAGAAACACTCTTGCTAAACATGATAATGGACTTAATTCTCGGAGAAGAAATGACGAAGCTGGTTTAATAGAAACTGGAACTAGTCAAATTGCAAAAGTTTCTTTTCCAAAGTCTTCAGGTGGTCAAGCTGTAGCAGAATATAAAGAAGAAGGAAAACAATCAACAAAAGGTCTTGAACCTTCAGATATGAAGAATGTTCAGTCAATTTCACATCCAGATACTGGGTCTGGATATACTATTGCTGGATTGAAAGATGAGCAAAGAAGACCTGCCGTGTTTAGTCAGAAGGCAGCAGCGGCTTTTGGTAGAATGATGTTAGATTCTAAAGGTGTAGTGAAGGGATCTGATATTGCAAGTAGTCAAAGAAGTCCAGCAAAAAATGCATCCGTACCAGGGGCCGCCAAAAATTCAAATCATTTGTATGGAAATGCCCTTGATATTCATGGATCTTCTCAAACTTGGATGAGAGCAAATGGAAAAAAATATGGATGGATCGTAAATGATTACGAAGGATCTCATGGAGGTCACTTTGATTTTAAGGGTTATGAAGAAGGTGGTCCTGTAAATAAAACTGACTATGCATTAACTCACCCAGGAGAATATGTTGTTGATGCAGACTCTGTAAAACTTTTTGGAATTCAGTTTTATGATATTATTAATAAAGTAGAAACAGTAAGTCAAAGAAAAAATGCTGCTGATAGTTTAATATCTATTTTAAGTCAATATACTGAAGATGGATTCCCCGAAACTGAAGATGACTATAGTTATCCTGTTCCTGCACCAGTTTATGTAATGATTCCTGGTCCAGTTATTGAAATTGGATCTTCTAGTTATGGTGGTGGAGGAGGTGGAGATGAAGATCCTTCTCAAGATGGTCTTTATCAAAGGTAAATAGTAGTAAGAAAAGATTTAAAAAATGTCTAATCTAATCACATCAGCACAAGCTAAAGAGTTTAACATTGATAAATGTTTTGTGCATTCTAATGACGGAACAACAAAAGCAGATATTGGAATTTTGATTACTGATTTATATTACTTTGAAGATCTTTTGAGTCCCACTATCAAGGTTGATATTATTTTTGGGGATACAGGTACAATAAAAAAAGATGGTGCATTAAAAACTGTCGTAGATGCTTTGCAAATGGTTGGAACTGAAAAGGTTGATTTAATACTTACAGATCCAAATGATGAAGAAATAAAAGTTACCTTATATACTGATGCAATAGTACCAATAGCAAAAGAAAACAGAAAATCTTTAGTTTCAGTAACTCTTGGATCTAAAGAATCAATTATGAATTACAAAACCACAGTAAATTATAGATTGGATGGAAGAATATCTGATCATATTACTCGTATACTCACAGAAACATTAAAGGTTGATGGAAAGAAAAAATTAGATATTGAGCAAACATCTAACAATTTAAATCATATTGGAAACAATATGAGACCATTTGCTACTATTTTACAACTTGCAAGAAAAGGAATACCTCAAACATCAAATGCTGAAGGTAATACAGCAGGTTTCTTTTTCTTTGAAACTTCTGAAGGATATAAATTTAAATCTGTGGAGGGGTTACTTTCTCCTGTTGGTAAAGAGTATAAGAGTTTAGTTCATAATGAGACTCCAGATGGAAGAGGATCAAGTGTTCCTCCTGAATATGGGGGAAAAATATTAGAATATAATGTTGTGACTCCTAGTGGAAGTGTTCAATCAAAACTACAAATTGGAACATATTCAACAAGAACAATTATGTTTGACCCTTTTAATTGTTACTATGAAGTTATAACACCAAATGTTTTGGGAGGGGGAAAAGGTGCAGAAAGTAAACTTCAAAAAGCAGGAAAAAACTTACCAAAATATAACAAAGAATTTAATCAAGAAGGTAATAATCAAGACTACTCAAGAACTCAATATATGCTAATTGATACTGGAACATTACCAGGAGGAAATACTCAACAACAAATTACAAAATCTACAACAAAAAACTTTGATCCCAAAAATATTCTCAATCAATCTGTAATGAGATA
>Ga0315284_10011290_pt1 | contig 12739 bp, 7 predicted proteins | sample YL17G09_16_MG_FD_203696 | JGI IMG/M metagenome (GOLD analysis project Ga0315284, IMG submission 203696) | Sediment microbial communities from Yellowstone Lake, YNP, Wyoming, USA - YL17G09_16 | ecosystem: Environmental > Aquatic > Freshwater > Lake > Sediment | place: USA: Wyoming | collected... | reverse complement strand
AGGTTTTTTTACTTTTTCAGGTTGTCTCACTGGTTTTTCAGTTATTTGTAAATTACTGAAAAATTCACTCAATTTCATGGGAGGTTTTTGGGTATTTTGGGGTCATTTGAATAAAAAATCATTTTTTATTCAAAAAAAATTGATGCTTTAAATAAGTTAATTTTTACAAAAATACTAGTAGAAGTATGTCAAAACGTAGTTTATATAAACCTTCAAGCATTTTAGATGAAATTCCCCAAAACTTTATTATGAATTTTTTTTTGGCAATTGCAATGAATAATGGCAAAAATGCACCATTGCTCATCAGTGCATTTCAATTAGAGCTCGTAAGACGACTCAGTTTTGGAAGCGCAAATCAAAATCCATATGCCCAAAAAACTTTCAGCTTCTTGGGAAAATACCTGATGCGAAAAATTCTCCCAACCATGAACAAGAACATGAAGGTCTTTCTTCAATTCTTTCTTGCAAAACTTTCTTGGAAAAGCAAACATTTTCCAGAAACAGTCTGTTTTTTGGAAAAGGCTTTTTATCCAAAAGCTCTCTTTTTATTAGACCCAAAGAGCTTGAAGAAACTTCGGATCCTTTTTATGGAATGCGTTTCCACGAAAAAAAAGTTTGCTCTCGAATTTACAACATGCGAGAAAAAACGGATTTCCTTGAAGTTTGATTGTTCTGATGGGAAGATTCGCACTTTATCAGCGACTGTCACAAATCATTATGGAGAAATACTTAAAAAAATCGGTCCAAAACTAGTTCTAAATGAAACGAATGGAGGAAAGCCTTTGGATACAAATGTATTTGTTTTATTGAACTCTTTGGAAAAACAAGATTTTCAAGATAAAACTTTTAAAAATTCATTGATTTACCTTTTTTTCTTCTATACCAAAGCAATTAATTTGCGTATCGGAAATGATGATTTTTATGGGGATATTTCCACAATTATGTTTTATTACGATGAAGATTGTAGCAAAAGACAACGGATTCAGTAAGTTAAGCCTTTAGATTATTTACGCTTCATGCGTAAAATAATTTTATTTTATAATACTATAATGGTCAATTTCCTGAAATTGAGTTTCCTTCTCTTCTCTATTTCTCTCGTTTGTTCTATTCCTGTTTCAGAAGATCATCATAAATCATTTGATGTATTAAATGGAACTGAAATAAGCCCTGTTCATATTGTATATGAAACCCAAACCAAAGTAGATTATCAAGAAAGTGTAGAACATCAAAAAAATTCGGAAAAGAATGTTTTTGATAGTCATTCGCGTAAATTATTGATAAATATTAAGTCTATGGCTGCTAAAAAACCGGCACCTACGCCAAAAGCCACACCAAAAGCCACACCAAAAGCAACGCCTGCACCTACGCCAAAAGCCACACCAAAAGCAACGCCTGCACCTACGCCAAAAGCAACGCCTGCACCTACACCAAAAGCAACGCCTGCAGCCACACCTAAACCCGCACCAAAAGCATTAAATGTTAATGTTAATTTACCAAATTCAGTAGTTGTAACAAAAACAGTAAATGTGCCTACTCCTGCACCCACTCCTGCACCAACTCCAGCCCCTGCCAAAACTTTCCCAATCTATATGACTTGCGACAATGAGTTCGATTTGTATGTGAATAGTGTAAAAGTTGGAAGTGGTAATAGTTGGACAACTACATATCATTTCACTCCATCAGTTAAACCTGGTGATGTGATTGCGATTGATGGTATAGATAGAGGTGGTCCAGCTGCATTTATTGGAGTTTTTGATGGGAAAGTTACAAAAGCGAGTGATTGGAAGTGCTCAACAAAAGAAGTATCTGGATGGACCAAAAATGATTTTAATGATGCAACATGGGCTCAAGCAACTAGCTATAGCAAAAACCAAGACAGTAATATTTGGCGCTCAGTTGGTGGTGGTTCTAGACCAAATATACCTGGCGATGCAGAATGGCTGTGGACAAATGATAATAATAATCATGACAGAGTATATTGTAGATATCGTGGAATCCCTGTTGTTACACCCACATTTAAAATTTCAGCGATTTTGAATGATTGGATTAAAACTCCAGCTGGTGAAGCCGCAGATAAATTCTGTAAATCACTCGGTGTTCAAAATAATGTGGATGTTTATAGTGGATGCTTGGAGGATATACTTGTTACTAAAAGCGAAGCCATCGCAAAAGAAAGTGCATTGACAGCCATGGAGTTTGCAGCAAAAGACAAAGTTTCTTCTCCTAGCAAACGATACTGTGTTACATCGGGTGATCCTCATTGCACAAATTATGACGGTGATTTTTTCCACATTCAGGAACCTGGTATTTACACTATTGCAACCTCTCGAAATAGTATATTTGAAATTCAGGAAAAAATCGTCAAAAATGGTGCTAATAAAGTTGGTGTGCCATCTTGTATAGTAGGCGCATTGGTGCGTTACAAACAAATAACCATTGAAGCCGATGTATCAAATTTCAAAAAACTTCGCGTAAATGGCGTTGAAGTAGATTTGAAAAAGGATGAAACAGTCAAATATGGCGGAGTCACTATTTTCTATGGAAAACAGAATATTGAATGGCGTGGTGAGAAAGACTCCACAGTTGGACTGAAAATGTCTACTGCTGAGGGGTTTGGAGTTCTTGTCACTGGTGGATATTGTGGGGTTCTAGAAACTAGTGTGCCTACATCTTATTATGGGAAAATGGGCGGCATTTGTGGGAATGGTGATGGCGTCAAAAATAATGCCGACTACTTTTCACCGAATGGAGTAGTTATGAATGTGAATCGCGGTGAAAAAAATTGGGAAATGACCAGATATAATGGTCCAACTTCTCCTCTTTCTAAATGGCAACTTGCTTGGAAACCAACTGGTTCTCAATGCTATTTTTCGAAAGATTGTGAGCCATCCCCTCAGGCTGCTACTGTAGTTGCACCAAAGACTGCCCCAGTTGCCGCCCCAGTTGCTGCTCCAAAGACTGCCCCAGTTGCCGCCCCAGTTGCTGCTCCAAAGACTTCCCCAGTTGCCTCCCCACAGACATCTATTAAAACTGATGAAGACAAGCTTAAACAATTATTTAAAGATTCCAAAGATACACATGGATTTTCGCGTGAAAAGCTCCAAAATTTGAAGAAGAATATTCTAAAAATGATTGGAGATGAGAAGAAGAACAAAGAGAAAGAATTGGCAGAATTCGAGAAAACTATTCTCTTCTCAGAGCAAGACCTCGCAAAGTTGAACAAGAAATACGACAACAAGGTTGCAGAATATGTTGCATTAAATAAAACCATTACTAAATTGGAGCAAACTATGCATCAACATTATAAACAAATGCTGAGTGACGCGAAATATTTACTAATTCTCGAAAAAATTAAGCCCAATTTCCTCCAAACACTCACCGTATTTAATCAACAAGTGCGAACAATAAAAGACACCATCCAAGTTAATATTGTGGAGGGTGATGATAAATCCCTCATGTTACGTATCATTTATGAAATGAATGATAAAACAACTAATTACACTAGTGTTCTTTCCAATGAATTTATAAAACACTATGAGAAATATAAGAGACTATCTAGTCTAGATAAGGCTGAATATGATAATGAATACAAACAACTCGAGATTTTGAAGACAAAATATGAAGCCGAAAGAAAATTGCGAGATAATTACCTCGCTGAATACGAAAACGCCATGAAAATTCTTCAAAAACTCCAATCTAATTACAAACTAGAATCCGAAGACATCAAATCATTCCAACAATTAGCAGTTTTTATTGATAATATATTTAATAATAGCAAGTGTTAATGTTGAATAGAATATGAATCCAGGAATCCCTTACAATCTATTTTCCAAACATTCGTTTTTTTGAAAATATTATCATAACTTGGACTCATCTTACATTTTTTCTGAACATATGCATTATATCTGCTTATTGTATCTCCATTAAATGCATAGTCAGGGCTATTTAAAAATGGGTATTTCTTTCGATTATTTTTTTGTTCGTCACAACAGAAATCAGGACTCGTATTGGGAAGCCATTCTTTACTATCACAATTATAGCATAATGGCTCAGTTTTTTTACTATTGATATAATAATGATATCCCAAATTTTTCATATTTGTCGGTAATTGACACTGATTATTAATACATCTCCCAAATGTATTTTTGTAGTTTTTGTTGGATTGGAAGAACATGCATTCAGAATCTTTTTTGCAAGGCTTATCCCAAACACCAGAAGGCTTTTTATATCCAATCATATCATATGCATTCTCGCAATCATTCCTATCAATTGCAAAAATTGGTGTACTTCCTGGATACTTACTTTTTTCATCAAAAGCAAAACAAGCATATGAATTATCTAGAATATCTTCAGTTTTAATTATTTTTTCTTTTTCTTTTGCGTATATTTTATCTGCTTCACCAATATCATATGAAGTATCATTATTCCAGAGTGGATTTAAATTAAAATATGTATTATTTTTATTCAATCCTTCTCGAAGCAAAACTTTATCCAAAGTATTATTTGCAATGTATTCAATACTCATTTTACGATATTCATAGGTTTCTTTATCTTGGTTATACTCGAATAAACCACTTATAAAAAAATAAAAAGCTAGAAATGCATTATCTCGTGTTACAACAACAACAATATCACATAATCGGTATTTTTTGTCTTTGCTCGTCCATATATTTACAATTCTATATTTTAGTATAAAATATGGCTTCGATATTGCAACTTTACGTTTTACATATCCCGAAATATAATTGAACCAATATTTATTAATCATATACAAAAATTTCTCATTCATCGTGTTCAACTCTTCTATTTTTGATTTATTAAATGTCTCATATAAGACATATGCTGGGTTCCATACATAATTATTAAACCAAGTTGCCTTGTTTAAATTATATATGTCAAATGGTGTATAATCCAATACAAAATCCTGTTTCCTATTTACGTTAAGTTTTACACTGTATTCTTTCGTAAATTTATCTAAATCTTCCTTCTGGAAATCATTGAAAATATATTGATTCATTTTATACATATCATTAAAACTATCTCCATAGATTTGAACTATTGGGGCATTATAGGCTTCTGGTTGTTCTTTCCATTCTTTCCCATAATTTTGATTGTAAATTTGGAAACGATTGTCTTGAAGTTGATTACCATTTACTAATTGATATTTTACATTGTCCTCGAAACTTTCGGTTGTTTTTGAGTAATAGGAGATGGCAATTAAGAAAATGATTGTTAATAATAAAATAATTATCATTATTTTATTAGAATATTTTTATTATATAAAATATGAGTGATAGAACATTTCGTTTGATTTTAGATAGCAAAAAAGGAGGTCTCGTTAAAGGGTCTACTCCTTCATCCGCCGCTAAAAAAGCTTGCAAAAAATTATTAGCTGAAACAGGTAAATCCAGTTTTAAATTCGAATTGCAGGAAATAACTAAGAATTCTAAAAAGAAGATTTATGGTCCTTATAAGGGTAGTTTTGTTAAGGATAAAATAAAGGTTAAGATGGCTGGAGGTAGTAATAGTAATACTTATAATACTAATAATAATAGTAAAAGAGTATATGGATCCAATTTAACAAAATATGATTTAAGACACTTAAAAAATGAAGATGATGAACAATTACTGAAATACGTATTGAGAAGTCATAATTATTTTAATAACAATCCAAATAGTTATTATTTTAGTGAAGAAAAATATGATAGTTTTAAAACTGCATTATTACATTGGTTTAGTTGGGAAACAAGTTTAAAAAAATTATTAATTTTAAAAAAAGAATTAGAGAAAAAAAAATATGAAGGATATACTGATAAAGAAGCTAAAACGTTAAATAGAAATATAAGTGATATTGAAAAAAATATAAAAAATTTAGCAGAAAGAAAACGTAAAGCTGCTGAAAAAGCTGCTAAAATAGCTGCTGAAAAAGCTGCTTTTGCAGAATTTTTTTCAGCAGAAGCAGCTGAAAAAGGTAATGGAAAAAAAAAGTTACTTCAAAACTTTCTTAGTAATAATGCAGAATTACATCCTTAACTAAAAAATAGGACTTTACAAATAGCTGAAGCCAGAAGAGTTAAAGAAAAAAGAAAAGAAGGAAACTATCCGGAAGGTGTGTAATCTTTAATAATAATTAAAAATCTCCATCTTCTCCTCCTTCACCACTCTGTGGCATCTCTCCATATCCAGCTCCCTTCTCCAATGCATCCTCATTGTCAGAATCCACTTTCATCATTAATTCATCTTCCTCTTCATTTTCGTCCGCTTCTTTTTCCTTTTCCTGTTCATCCACGTAGTCCATTATCTCGCTCTCAGTGGGGTCTTTATCATGTTTATCCTTATATTCTTTTATAAATTTATCTTTTATTGATAAATGTCTGTCTTCATCATCCAATTCCACTTTACCCTTTGATATTTTCCTAAACTTATATTCCAATTCTTTAATCATTCGCACAGCATCACTCTTTATTTCTTCCACTTCATCATCCGCCTTTAATTCCTGTGTTCGATAATCTCCAAGTATAAATGAATCTCTTGAATAGTCTATTGCTTCCATGTCTTTAAAAATCATATCGAAAATATCCATAATAAATTGGGCAATAATCGTAGCAGAATCATTCGATATAAAATTCGACAAATTCTTTATAAGAATATACATTAGTGAATGACTTAAATGTGTCAAATTAAAGTTCACTATTTTATCTATTTTACTAAATGATAAATCCCATTTGTCAGTATCCGCCGTAATATTCTGAATGACTTTTGTTGGAACATCAAATTTCAACACCTTGAATACTTCACTATCCCTCTTCGTCATATATTTCTTCATAAAATGCTCCCTCTCATAAATATACTTTTGCAATTCCTTTGATATTGATTCATCCATATCATCTAATCTGTGGATATGCTCTGTTGGGTCAAATTTATGTTGAATCATTGACAAATAACGTCTGAAATACTGGTTAATATATTTCTTTAAATTATATATTTTCATCCGGTTCTTTTCATTTTCAAACCGAATAAACTCAATATTCTGAACAGTGGGGTCCAATTCTAGCCTCATCCTCTCCAAATTCATTATTTTATTTTCAAGCCCAATATTCTCCAATTTTTCCCGTAAATAAACCACAAATTCTTTATTCCGATTCAGTAATTTCCCCATTTTATCAGCAAATGTCCCAATTTCTTTATTAAGATTCTTCTCGGATTCTATTTTCATTTTTTCGAAATCAAAATTATCCACCAAATTATTATCTCTTTCTCGAATTCTATTTTCATCTTCTTTTGTCCCCCCAAATATAATCTTTCGCGTAGTTTTCTGAATAATCAGCCTCAGTAACTCCATCTCTTCTTCTGGGGTATACTCTTTTTTTGCTATGTTCTGTTTTTGTTCTCCAGTTAGTAAACAAATGCCATCTTCATTGTATTCATGTTTTTCGCCCTTGAATATTCCAGAATGAATATAAGATATGAATAACTGTCTCCTAACTTCCACTTTATTATATCCTAAATTCTCAATATCCATTGTATAATATTTCTTCCTCTCTGGATAATGTTTCATTAATATTCCACAATTCAAAAACAGAGCATAGTAATATCCATTTGCCTCCAATTCTTTCAGAATTTTATCAATTTCATCCCCTGTCTTCTCCTGAATATAGCTATAATAATCATTGTCCTTATTTGCTTCTTGAAAACAGCAACTCAGCTCAATACTTTTTGGGTCATCGCGCTCAAAATCTTGGCTCTTTGCTACTGCCTCATTTATTTTCTGAATAACAACCTGTCCAATGTATGCCTGGCGCTCATATAATTTCTGCTGATAATCCGCAAATTCAGCGAATGATTTGCATTTCTCCACTTCTTTCTGGTAATTCTTTGCTAATGCGGGGAACTCTGGTATATTTCGGATGCGAATATATGCCTCTTTTTCGTCTTCTTTTATGAATTTTTTATCAAACATTCTACGGTCCATCTTCATCTGTTTTATATTTGCTAATTCACTCAAATCATTGTATGCTTTCCAAACCTCTTCTTTTACTTTACCAAGCTGCAAATATTGGATGACAGTTTCCCCCGTTTTTGTCTCTCTCTGGATGGGCAATATTTTACCCTCTTCTACCAATAAAGCCATATATTCAATTCCTTTATCACTAATAAAACTCTCAAAAACAACACTTGTTTTCTTACTAACTGGTAGCTGAGGTGGAATTAATGTCTGATATTCTAGCAGTAATCTCGCAGCGACTAGTGTAATTTTCCGTATAATTATTAAATTATTGTAGCGTTCTTGAATCTGTTTCACCTTTATCTGCTTCAAATCGACCCCTTGTTGCTTGAGTTTAATGAGCTCATATTGTTTGAATTTTGTGAAATCTGGCATTTTATCTAACAATTGTATAACATCTGCAATTATTCCAATAAAATCTCTCTTCTTCATTATAATGCCCGTTTTTGAATTCAGTGTGTTTAAGCGCACACATATTTCCTTCGATTTGGGGATTTGATTAATATCAAAACCCAACCTCAATAATTCATTTCGAATCTCTGGACTAGTACAATCCAACATATCCATTTCTTTCTCAATCATCTGTTCCGCTAATATTTCCGCTTTAAATTCATTTTCCTCTGACAATACAGTCTCTCTTTGTCTAGTAATTTCTCCAGTTGTTTTACTCAATCCTTCTGCAGTGTCATAGTCCATGAGCATCAAGGCGCGTCCACAATGATTACAAGGAATAATTCCATTTACCTCTTCGCTTTCAAAAACTGCTAGCATATCTTGCGTTATTTTTTCACTGTATTCTGGATTAGTTCCAGTTGCAATCTTCAATTGATAATAATAATGTCCACAACATATTTTATTTCTAGTTCGAATACTATAAATATCCTTGTCAATTACAATACCATCCTTTTTAATCAATAAATTTCGGAGATACTCCTGATGTTCAAGGTCGGGAATTTGCATTATTTTAATATAAAGGGGCTCTATGTTTTGTTCATAAATTTCAATAGTTTCCTTCCGCTTAGTAGTCTCTTTTGTACGTAAATATATTTCTAGCCCTAGAGCTGTAACCTTGAGAATATCGTGGGTTTTCTTCTCTAATTCTTTCGTGTCCCATTTCAACAATTCCTCTAGTATTTTTGCCTCCGTTTCAAGGCGCTCAATATTCCGCTCCGTTCGAACAACTTTTTTGTTCTTGCATGCAGCCTTGAACAGACACTGTAATTTATCTAAGTTGAACCCATTGAGTTGTTGAACTCCAAGCAAACATAAGTCATTAACATTCTTAATTAAATCATTCTGTGCCCAATTTACCCCATTCCATACAAAAATGCGTCCGTTTTCTAACAATGCGAAATCACCCACATTAAATTCTGATATTTTATATGTGTCTTTCAGTGCTTCATCGAAATTTTTATATACTTTTACTGGATTAAGCGTCCTACTTGCACATTCTTTGGAGATTTTGTCTGCTTTCTCTTCCCGTTTTACTTCTTTTTCCAGCACATCCAATTCTTTTCGAACATTTTTTAATCTACCCTCTATTTCTTTTCGTCCAGTATCACTTTTTATTTCTTTTATTTTATCAAGTTCCATTGTTAAAAAAAAGAATTTACCATAATCGGGGGTGTTCAATAGCCAATTATAACGGGTAGAAATGGAATCCACATCTGTCCCTAGATTGGGATATTTCCCATACATTTTAACTACATTTGCATTTAATATATATTTATTTCCGAAGATAATATCATTTACAATATTTTCCTCTGCATTTTTTCCAATAATTTGTTCTCTCATATTCATTATATCTCCATAGTATGTATCTAATGAGAAATTAGAATATTTCTTCTTGCTCTCAATGTATTTCGCCTCTAACATTTCACTCAGCAAAAAGTATTCATTGTAACCCAGATTCTTGAATTCAATGCTAAACATGCGCAATATTGCGTCCATTGATTGAATAGTGTCTACATTTTCCAGAAGGGGCTGCTTTGCTTTTATAACTTTTTCCGCGGCTGGGACTATATCTCTAACAATTTCCTTCCATTTCAGATCTGTAATATTCTCTTCAGGAAAAAGGTATAATGTTGCCCCCATTCCTCCATTTTTCTCTGCTTCCATCTTATTTTTCAATTCAACTCTGTCAAACCGCAATTTTGACATTGTGTAGACTTTACAGAATGTTCCATCTTTGCCATCACTCAAATTCACGGGGACCATAAATTCGTCCGAATTAATGATTTTGATATCTATGTATTCGCCGTCAATGGAAGGACTTGAATTGGAGCCCTCTATCATAATTTTATCACCATTCTGGAGTCCATGGTTTTTAAACACAATAATTGCTCGGTCATTTTTGCGTATCGCCGTGGCTTCTCCAATCATTCGGATTCTATCACACCATGGTGATCCTTCCAATAAATCCAATATTGTAGTTTGATTATCCATACCAAATACTAAAAATCCAACAATATTCACGTAATCACCCATCAATATTTGTGTAATTTTGCTTCCTATAGTCTTGCCATTTTCATCATATAATTCGTGTGAAAATTGTTCGGGTCCAGTGCCAGTATAGGTCTGCCAGAATTTATTATCGCGATTGAAATAACGGAATAATTGAGTTGTTTGATTTAGATAGATTTGATAGCCAATATCTTTCTTATTTAATTCTTTTTTGATAATATATGGTGCGTCAATATCGAATACTAATTTTTTAAAAGAGGGATAGGCTAATTTATCACGTTGGAACTCATCTATATATTGAATCTCTTTTTTCAATTCTTCCAGGAAATTCTCATATTGGATTCCGGAATTGGAAGCTGTTTCAACATATTGCTCTAATACAGAATTATCCACGTCATTATTTAGGTCCAATTTTTTATAAATTTTCTTCTTATCCAATACAACTGGAATAATCCAGCTTACATTGAATTCCTGGTTATATATTTTTTTCATATCGGGGTAATCTTCGATTTCCTCTAAATTTACGTCTTTTGACTTATTTTTCAAATCTATCAAATGGCGCGCCATTTTCAAATATTGGGCTTGAATTCTTGGATTATTTTGCATAAATAAGGGCAAATCACCCAATAAATTATTGTATACGTCGATTTCATAAATATAATCATCATCTACTTTAATATCTGCGTCTTCATCCACCTCTTTCGTTTCTAAAATAATCTCATTATTTGACTCTTCAAAGAATTTATTAAATGAATTCATATTAATACTTATTTACATTTTTTTAATTTGTTTATTATTATTATGAATTCAAACACGGATTCAAGCCAATTGATATTTCGGAAATTGGAAGAATCAGACTATAATAAAAATTATCTTCAACTTCTCTCACAATTGACAGAAATTGGGCAAATAACGCCAGATGAATTTGCAAATATTTTTAAAAAAATACAGTCACAAATCTGGGTATTTGAAGATACCCATACAAACAAAATTGTTGCTTCTGCGTCTATTTTGTTTGAACAAAAAATAATTCATAGCGGAGGAATTGTCGCACATTTAGAAGACGTAGTTGTTGATGAATCGTATAGGGGAATAAAATTAGGGCAGAAATTAATTGCTAATATAATAGATAAAGCTCGAGAAAGTGGTGCATATAAAATAATCGCTGATTGTAAAACGGAATTGCTCTCGTTTTATTCCAAAAATGGATTTCAAAAAAAAGGGGAGCAAATTGCAATTTATTTTAGCCCCTAAGGTAAAATTTTTTTCTGCATTACTCTTATAAAATGACATTCTGTTGTGATAATCCTTATCAGACAATTTCCAAAAACAAAGATTTATCCATTTTCAAAAGTCTTATTGATTTAGCCGGGCTTAAAAATGAAGTCTCGAAATTAAAGAAATCTACCATTTTTGCCCCCACCAATCAAGGTCTGGAAAATTACCCTGCAGGGCTGATTAAATATTTAACTGATCCAGCAAATCGCGACCTTCTCCGCTCAGTTCTTCTTTATCACATAACTAGTGAGGGTGCTTTTACTACACAGCAGCTCGAATCTAGTAAAGTTCTTAAAATGAAAAATGATAGGATAACTACTATTTATCGCGCATTGTATTATGATTTTGTTCCAGTTGTTCAGGATTTAATCCAGCAAAATATTAATGTTGTTGAAGGAAATATTGCGACTTATTGCAATAATTACATCCAAAAAATTGGAGGATTATTGTTGCCCGAGCAAATATATTACCCTCAAGTCTTGAATCCAAGGTTTGAATCTGGTGAATTCTAGATAAAGTATTCCGCATTTTTCTTGAGATACTGATATTATAAATTTTGCAAAGCGAAATTTATAATATCAGTATCTCAAGACCCGGACTTATTTTATAAATAATTTTGCAACTATGTGCGAATATTAGAGGAATTATTAAATGCAATTCTCCATCTAGGATAAGTTTAGGATTTAATTATATGAATTATATAATATACACTTTTAGCTGATTGTCTCATTTTCCATCCTAGAAGATTTTTCGTCGGTGTAAATAAATGTAGATTTTGTTTCTGAATTTGTTGTTTTTATTGAACCATGTATAAATCCACTCCAATCTGCAGATATAATTACACCGACCGAAAAGAAAAATGAGACAAAGTAAAACTTATTTATATATTTTATAACTATGTTTTAAGTAATTTGTTAGATGTTCTTTCTTGATTTTATTTGCTAATACATCTTTAATTGTAGTATCTATATCTTCATATGTATTTGGACTTTC
>Ga0315284_10011289_pt1 | contig 12741 bp, 8 predicted proteins | sample YL17G09_16_MG_FD_203696 | JGI IMG/M metagenome (GOLD analysis project Ga0315284, IMG submission 203696) | Sediment microbial communities from Yellowstone Lake, YNP, Wyoming, USA - YL17G09_16 | ecosystem: Environmental > Aquatic > Freshwater > Lake > Sediment | place: USA: Wyoming | collected... | reverse complement strand
CGGCTTCGCGCTCATCCGGCGTCGTGTAGGCTTCGACGCACTCAAAGCCCGCATCCCGGGCCATCTTGAGGCGGTGTACATAACTCAGGTCTTCGGGCAGCATGCCCCACACCAGCCCCTTGATCAGCTTTCCCTGGGGAGCGGGAGCAGGCGCATCGGCAGGTGATGCTGCCGAAGAACCGGCAGCATTTGGAGCACATGCCGCGGCAGCCGCGGCCACCGAGGCTTTCAGGAAATCTCGACGTGATGAGTCCTTTTTCATCATTACCTCCCTTTCTCGAATCCTTGCGAATCGCCGCCCGGAACTTGTCCCAACGCAGTCGGGAGGGCGGTCGGTTGAAGTCATGAGTTCTCAGCAAACCGCAATCAGCAAAAGCCAGAGAAAGCTTGGCCGGCATGCCCGTACTGGTGCGGCGGTGTCATAGGCGCAGCGTGGGGATCCGTCATCGCCGCACCAAGGGCACGTTCACCCCAACTTGTTGATATCGATCTTGGGGTCATAAATCTCTTTCGACTTCATCAATTCGTCCCAGGTGATGGCCTTGCCGGAATATGCGGCGTTGCGTCCCAGTATGGCGCTGAGCGCCGTGTCCGCGCCCTGAGCCGCATCGTTCAGGAAATTACCGCTCTTAATGCTCTCCACGAAAGACTTCTGTTTTTCCGGGTCGGCCTGGTCGAGCGAGCCCTTAAACGTGCCGGCCGCGGAGAACTGGCCGCCCGCCTGTGCGGCGCCGCCGAGCCCAGCGTCCCACTTCTCCTCGCCGGCGATGCTCATGCGGTGGTCGTAATGAGCCTCGCAGCTGCCCCGCGTGCCGAAAAAGCGGACGGCGGCATCGAACTCATGCTTGTCGAACTGGGTCGAGCCGAAACTGACCTGGACATCGTTCGGGTAGGTAAACACAAGGTTGAAATTATCGTAGCAGTCGCCGGAGTCCTCGCGCAGCTTGCGGCTGCCAGTGCCCACGGCCTTGACGGGGTGGCCCTGGAGGATCCAGTTGCAGATGTCGATGACGTGCACGTTCTGCTCCACGATGATGTCGCCGGAAAGGTGCCGGTCCCACACCCAGTTGCGGAACCGTTTTGTTTCCGCCGAGGCATTGCCCCAGTCCGGCCGGTCGATGTGCGGGCAGTAATAGTAGGCGAGCCCGCAGCCAATCTTGCCCAGCGCACCGCCCTGGATGCGCCTGACCATTTCCACGTAGGGCGGCGCCTTGCGGATCTGGAAGCCCACGGCCAGGCTCAGCTTGCCCTGGGCTTTCTTGCCCGCCTCGATGACGCGTTTGGCGCCCGGCACGTCAATGCCCACGGGCTTTTCGCAGTAGACGTGCTTGCCCGCTGCCACCGCGGTTTCCAGGTGGTGGGGGTGGAAGTAGGGCGGCGTGCTCACCAGGACGGCGTCGATTTCCTTCGACGTTACGATCTCCTCGTAGGCCTTGGGCCCCTTGAACAGTTGCGACGAATCGATGGCTGCGTAGCCCTTGGCCTTCTGATGGTCGTCGAAGTGCTTCTGTGCCGCGGCGAGCTGGTCGGCGAAAAGATCCGCCAGGGCCACCACGCGCGTATCGGTGCCGTCGATGAAGCCGGTGGCTACCGCCGTGCCGCGCCCGCCACAGCCCAGCACGCCCAGCCGCACGGCCGAGTTGGCCGCCGTGCCGCGCACCAACTCGGGCTTGAGGATCATAAAGCCCGCAGCCGTGGCCGCTGTGCCCAGGAACTCCCGCCTGCCGAACTTGTGATTCGAATTCTCATCCGTCATTGCCTTTTCTCCTCTCATGTTTCAAGCCGTGCCGGCGCAAAACCGTCACTTGCCAATTTCCTGAAGGTAGATGTCCTTCCAACGAATCCTCGCTCCGCCGCCGGTATGGAGCTGAAGTCCGACCACACCATCGAAGAAGCGCGGCGCGGGGTCGCGAAAGTCCACGATTTGCACGCCGTTTAGCCGCGTGACGACATGGCGTCCCTCGATGGCGATTTCCAGTTCATTCCATTCGCCTTGCTTGAAAGCGCGGATGCTTTCCGCCGAGTTCTGAGCGATCCAGGCGCGCCCGCCGCTCTCGTATATCCCGCCCGTGTCGCGATCGGGATCGACTTCCACCTGCGTCCCTTCGATGTCCGGGCCATCCCTCCCGATGCCAATAATGCGGGATCGGGTGAAGACACCATAGTTCCCTTTGCCGTCGCACCTAAACTTGACGCGCAGCAGGAAGTCGCGGTACGTCTTCTCCGTGGTCAGGTAGCTATATTTGTTCTCCGCGCTTTCGGCGAGAATTTCGCCGTTCTCCACCCACCACTTCTCGTTGCCGTTGTTCTTCCAGCCGTTCAAGTCTTTGCCGTTGAAGAGCGGGACCCAGCCGCCTCCAGGAGGAGCCTGGGCGAGCGCTGAACCTGCTAGTAAAAAGGCGCCCACAAGAAACATGCCTCTGGCTTTCAACATATGACTCCCTCTCCTAAAGGAGAAATGTGTCCTTCCCTTGGCATCCAGATCCTATCCTTCAAGCAGGGGCACACCTTATCATAAGGAAGCCGGCAGAGAGAAGAAAAGGTGACGATGTGGGACGCAAAGTTCCGCCGCTTTCGAGTCAGCTCAATGGCCTGAATTCGAAAGACCTGGCACCCACTTCACGGCATTGGTGTGGTACAGCTTTTTGAGAAGCGGCTCGGGCAGCGCCAAGCCACGAACCGTGCGGCCGTTGTAAGTCAGGGTCTCGTCCGTGGCGAAGAATTTCCAGTCACGCGCGTACTCGGCTTCCCAGCGCTTGGCGGCCTCGGCGGCGTTTTCGCCGGGATGAAATTCCAGGTCGGTGGCGTAGAGGACGCGATCCTGATACTTGGTGAGAAAGGCGCGCACTTTCTCGCGAGGCTGAAGCATCAGGTAGGGAACCCGCGCCGCTGTATCTACGGCAAAGTTGGGGTAGAGGTCGAAGCGCTTGGCGATTTCGTTGACGTCCACTTCCATGCTCCCCAGGTGGCAGCCCACCACGCGCAGCTTCGGGTGGCGCTTCACCAGGCGGTCGCGCGCCGCGAGGATGGCTTCCTTGGACGGGCGCTCTGGGTGCAGATACATGTGCCAGTCGGGGTTATTCTTGTAATAGTCGTAGTCGGGGCTGGCGGGGTCGAGCGGCTGCCAGGCCGACGTGGGCTCGGCGATGTGCGCGAAGAGGGTTTTGTTGTGCGCCTCGATGTCGCTCATGATGCGGTCAAAGACTGGGTCGTCCGGCATCAGGTATTTGCCGGATTTGGATTTCAATTCCATGCCGATGCTCTTGTAGATCTTCACCGCCACCGCGCCCTGGGCGAACGTCTGGTTGAGCAGCGCAATCGAGCGGTCAACAAAGCCGGGCGCTTCCCAGTCCTGCGGGTCGAAGGTGGAACAAAACGCCGCGCGGCCGTGGCTGGCGCGGAAAACCTCCAGCGCCATGGCGTGCTGCGGCGCGGCTTCCTCGTAGCCCTTGCCGTATTTGTCCACCACGCAGATGTTCACGATGCGCAGGTTGAGCCGGTCGAACATCGCGTAGAACTCCGGCGCGGCGTTGAAGGCATGCGCGTGCGCGTCGATGGGCGCGATCGAAGTGAAAGACGGCTTGGAACTTTGGGCCCAAACAAGGGCCACGCTCGCGCCAAGGGCCAGCGCGACGAGCACGAGCAAAATCCGATTTTCGATTTTCACCTTTGACCTCCTGGCGGCATAATCGAGGCTTGTCGAAGGCGTCACGTTATCACGACCGGCGGGCGTGGGGAAGAGGCACTCCCCCGGAAGGCAAAATTGACATACAATTCCCCCGACCCAGGCGGCGCGCGCCAAGTCAAAAGGGACTTTCGAGGAGTTCCCTCTTCCGGCCTGGTCATTAGTCACTCGTCACGATTCACAGGCGGAAAAAACGGAGGCGATCATGAAAGAGCTGGGCGTCGGAATCATTGGCACAGGTTGGGTAGCGGGGGCGCACATTCGGGCGTTTGAAGCGAACCCGCACACCGAAGTGCGCGCCATCGCCAGCCGCGACAAAGCGCGTGGCGCGGCCAAGGCGGCGGAATGCGGCCTCACCCGCTGCCGGGCCTACGAACACCTCGAGGAGATGCTCAACGATCCGGGAATTCACATTGTCTCGATCGCCACACCCCACCACCTGCACGTTGAGCAGGGTATTGCCGCGGCGAAAGCGGGAAAACACCTTGTGCTCGAGAAGCCCGTGGCGCTCGACCTCGCGGGCCTGCGGGCATTGCAAGCGGCGGTGCGCGCGGCAAAAGTCAAAACCGTGGTCTGCTTCGTCCTGCGCTGGAATCCCCTCTTCGAGATGATCAAGACTTTTCTGGCCCAGGGGACCATCGGCAATCTCTTTCTTGCCGAGGTCGATTACCTGCACGGCCTCGGCCCGTGGTACGCCCAGTACGAGTGGAATATCAAAAAGGCAATCGGCGGGAGCAGTTTGCTGACGGCCGGCTGCCACGCCGTGGACGGGCTGCGGTGGTTCGTCGGCAAGCGAGCAGTGGAGGTGTTTGCTTATTCGAATTTCAGCCCGAAGAACCCTCTGGGTTACGAATACGAGCCCAACAGCCTCACGCTGGTCAAGTTCGAAGACGGGACGCTGGGCAAGGTGGCTTCTTCAGTCGAGTGCCTCCAACCTTATATCTTCAACATCCAGCTGGTGGGCGACCAGGGCACCATCCGCAACAATCAGGTCTTCTCCAAGCGCTGGGCAGGGCAGTCGGGCTGGGCAACGTTCCCCACTGTCCTGCCCGACAGCGGCGACGTCTCGCACCATCCCTTCGCGGACGAAGTCAGTCACTTCGTGGATTGCATCCAGAGCGACCGCGAGTCGCACTGCAACCTGGAGGACGCCGCGCTGACGCACGAGATCTGCTTCGCGTCAGAAATCTCGGCGCGCGAGAAGCGGCCCGTGGCTCTGCCGCTCTGAGGCCCCTTCATCTGGAACGAAGCCGCAGTTTCATAGGGACGGTTGGGAGCCGTTGTTAAATCCGGTAACACCCCCTAAATTTAGCCGCGGGAGTTCCACGTGTGGACGGGGGAATGAGAGTTGCCGGGGTTCTTTCGCAGGCGTTCGTAACGCTCGCGGCCCGGGCGTACCTGCAAAAAATTACACACTAACCATGTGAGAATTGCAGATGATGCATGGTGGACAATGATCCATGTGACGTATTATCATTGAGTTCCGGCATTGACAGTTTGGCCGCTTACGTGCGGTTTGCTGGTGCGCAGGTCTAAAAAGAGATCGCGGAAGCATGGGTAGTCCTGGGAGGATGTAGATGAAAAAGGATGTGGTCAAACCTTTTCTTTGGTTACTCTGTTTGCCGGCGGCGCTGCTCGTATTGGCGAGCTGCGGCGGTGGAACGAGTTCGACACCGACGCCATCCAAGACGGGAACGATCACCACCAGCATTAGCGATCCACCGAGCTGCGCGTTTGCTTTCGACCATGTCTATGTCACGGTAACGAAAGTCACGGCCAACATTTCCAGTACGGCGGACGAGAGCGCCAGCGGCTGGGTAACGCTGGTGGATCTTTCCAGCAATCCCAAACAGATTGACCTGCTACACCTGGCGGGCTCGGGCGCGTGCGTGCTGAGCCAGACGCTGGGCTCGACGAGCGGCTTGCCGCCCGGTAAGTATGGACAAATCCGGCTCTATCTGCTGGCGAACGACGCCGCGACGGGGCCGAGCCCCAACGCCTGCGGTTCCGGCGGGTTCAATTGTGCGATCCTGGCTGACGGTTCAACGCAGATTCTACAATTGAGCAGTGAGGTCCAGACCGGACTCAAAATCCCGCCCGGGCAGATTGCAGGCGGCGGCCTGGATCTGGCGGAGGGCCAGTCGGCTGACATCAATCTCGACTTTGATGCCTGCGCTTCGATCCTGCAGCAGGGTAACGGGAAGCTCCGGCTCAAGCCGACTCTTCATGCCGGCGTGGTCTCCGTGACCACGAATTCGCTAAGCGGGAATGTGGTGGATGCGAGCAACTCGAATGCGCCGATCGGGGGCGCAGTCGTGCTGCTCGAACAGCCCGACTCGAGTGACCCCACTATCGACCGTGTCGTCCGCTCGACAACCACTGCGGCCGATGGGTCATTCACTTTCTGCCCGATTACTTCCGACAATCCGTTTGACGTGGTCGTGGCGGCATGGACAACGCCGAGCCTCGGCGCGGACGTAACTTACAATGCAACGGTCGTATTTGGCGTACCGGTGGGAACAGCTCTCACCGGTGTGAATGCCGTCGCGCTGGTTCCGGAAGGAGCGGCACCCAGCTTGCCCGCCACCGTCACGGGCCAGGTCACCAGCGCCGGGTCCGGGGGCGCGATCGCGGCCGACGTGACACTCTCAGCGATGCAGGAGGCACCCGGCGCAACCAGGCAACTGACCATCCCCATCTTCGGAGCGCTGATGCAGCCGCCGACGTTTACCACCACGGACACGCCCAACCCTGCCGTGCCCGCGTGCCCGGTGAGTACGGATTGCTTCAACTACTCGATCATGGTGCCGGCCAGCAATCCCAAGGTCGGGACGTTTAGCAGCGGGTCGGTTACTTATGCAGACCCCGCGCCGGCTCCCGTAAATTACAACCTGAACTTTGTGGCCGCGGGCTGCACGGCTTCTACGCCTTCTCCGGCGACCGTTGGCCCGACTGCGGTGACGCCCGGAACGACCGCCAATGTCAGCACGGTCGTGGCCTTCTCCGGCTGCACGTAAGATCGTCCCACACCGATCTCGGCTCAGGCCCGCCGGCATTAGCTGGCGGGCCTGATTTTCTTTCCTCCTGTATACTTGTCCCCGCTCGTTCCCGAAGCCTCGCAGGAGGTCGTTGTGTCTTCAAGAGTTCTGTACGCTCATCTGCTGCTACTCGCACTCGCGTCGGTCGCCACGGCGCAAACCGATACGGTTATCATCCGCCCCAAGGAAATCGACGATGTGCTCGTCAACCCCGGTATGGGGATCCAAACGTTCCAGCGCTTCAACGGTGACCCGCTCAACGTGAATCAGAAATGGTCGGAAGTAGGTCCTACCGCGAAGCTCGGCGCCGCAACAGAGACGCCGGATTTTCCGGGTTCGTCGATTGCCTACTGTCGATGGTTCTGGGAGGCGCTCGAACCGGAGCGCGGTAAGTACCGTTGGGAAATCCTCGACAATGCGCTCGAAGAGGCGCGCCGGCACGGCCAGGCGTTGGCCATCCGCCTGATGCCTTACGACCAGGGCCATCCGCTGCCCGAGTGGTATCGCAACTCGGGGGCGCGCCGCGCCAATCAGCCCACTGACAAGGATGGCAAAATCTGGCAGCCCGACTTTACCGATCCGCTCTACATGAAGTATTGGGGCGAACTCGTGGCCGCGGCAGGGACTCGTTACGACGGGCATCCCTATCTCGACGCCGTCGATATTTCCTCCGTCGGCTATTGGGGCGAGGGCTGGAGCGATTACATGCCGGCGTTCGCGGTTCAGAAAGCTCTGATTGATATCTGGGTGCAAGCCTTCAAGCACACGCCGCTGCTCATGAACTTCGACCAGCAGGAGGCCCTCGCGTACGGCACGCAGCAAGGCGCAGGCTGGCGCTTGGACTGCCTCGGTGATATGCGCAGCCAATACTGGGAAAGCTGGCATCGGCGATGGTCGCACATGCTTGACTTTTACCCGTTGCAGGTTGTCCGTGCCGGCATTCAGGACGTCTGGCAGCGCAGTCCCGTGTCATTGGAAACCTGCGGAGTGCCGGGCAATTGGTGGAAGCAAGGCTGGGACGTGGATTACATTCTGAACCAGGCGCTGCGCTGGCACGTCAGCTCCGTGAACGTCAAATCCACCGCGATTCCATCCGAGTGGAAGAAGCCGTTTGACGAATTCCAGAAGAAGATGGGCTATCGGTTCATTCTGCGGCGCCTCGAATACCCGGCGCGAGTGAAGGCCGGAGCGACGGCGCCGGTCAGCATGTGGTGGTTGAACGCGGGCGTCGCGCCCGTCTACCGCGAGTACGGGCTGGCGATTCAATTCTGGTCGCTGAATGCAAGCGCTGTCGTTCGGACCGAGGCGGAGGTCAGAAAATGGCTTCCCGGCGACGCCGTCTTTGACGGCAACGTGCACGTCCCCGAGACACTAAAGGCCGGGACCTACCGCGTGCGCATCGCGCTGCTCGACCCACGCACTGAGCAGCCGGCCATCAAGCTTGCCATCGGAGGCCGGCAACCGGACGGGTGGTACGACGTGGGAGAGATAACGATCGAGGGAGACTGATTACTTAGAGATTTCAATCCGCTGTCCCCAACTATGCATCGAAACGAGGCAGCGCCTCCGGAAATTCCCTGGAGGGAGAGTGGGCGAGGCCGTTTTGTTTTCACTTCAATTTCGTCCAATTGGGCTATTCTCTAATGCCTCCAAGGATGACCGGGCGGATCGAGGCTTTCATTTCGCGGGGTGGCGTCATGTTTCACAGAGTACTGTGTCTGATGATTCTGGTGTTGGCGGCGGCGACAGCGGCCGCCAACGCGCAGACGCCGGCCCGGCTGACGCTGCAGTCGGCGCTCGAACTGGCCGATAAGCAGAATCTCGACTTGGGCGCAGCGCGTCGCCGGCGCGCGGTGGCGCTGGCGGGCATTCAGGTCGCCAAGCAGCGCCCCAATCCTACGATCAATTTCGGCGCCCTGCGCGACGCGCCCCATGAGAGCCTCTTTTTCAGTCAACCTCTGGAGCTGGGATCGAAGCGCCAGCGCCGGATCGAGGTTGCCCGGCAAGAGGGAGTCCTAACCGAGGCCGAAATCACCGTGCTCGCCCGGCTGGTCCGGCGCAGCACGCGCGAGGCGTTCTATCGCGCCCTGCTGGCGCGCGCCGAGACCGCGCGCCTTGCCGGCGTGCTGCAACTGGCCCAGCGCCTGAAGCAAATCGCCCAGGCGCGATTCGAAGCCGGCGATGTGGCCCAACTGGAAGTCATCCAGGCGGAGTTGGGGGTCTCGCGTGCGCAGGCGGATTTGGAGGTTGCGCAGCAGCGTGAGAAAGTCTCCCTGAGCCAGCTCAACGCACTCTTGAATGAGCCCGCCTCCACGGCGTGGGAACTCACGGGCGGGTTGGCCGACGCGCTGCCTGAAGCCTCTCTGCCCGAACTTTTCCGCCGCGCCGCGCAATCGAACCCGGAACTCCAGCGTCTCGCCCAAGAACAGAGGGTGGAGCAGAGCCGCCGCGAAGTGCTCAAGGCAGAGCGAATCCCCAACCTGGACTTCGAGCTGGGGACGGACTTCAATTCGCCCCAGGATTTCCGCGTCGGACCAAGAAGTCAGGTTTCACTTACCGTCCCTCTGTTTGCTCGCAACCAAGGGCAGATTGCTCAGTCACTCGCCAGCGAGCAGGTGCTCGTGAATGAATCGGCGGCAGCCGCGCGCGCGGTAGAAGGCCGCATCGACGCCGGATATCTCGACCTGAAGGCCCAGCAGACGCAGGTGATGCTATATCGAGACCGGCTGCTTCCCGTAGCGCGCCAAGTTGAGGGCCTGGCCGAAGAGAGTTATCGCGCCGGAAAGGTGGGCATCCTCGCCGTGATTGAGGCGCAGCGCAATGTGCAGGAAGCCGATCGAAGCTACCTGGAAAGCTTGTTTACCCTCCAGAGCCTTTTCGCTGCTTTGGAAGAAACCGTAGGGGAGCCGCTCGATTAGATGAGATTCCCGAAAAGCCTGCGCACGCTCCTGGCACATTATGCGGCATTGATGCTCGCCTGCGTTCTGCTGCTGGCTTGCTCGCGGAGTCCCGACTCCACGGGCGAAGAAAGTCCCGGAAATCCGGAGGAGGTCGTGGCGGAAGTCACGCTGACTCGCGTGGAGCGCGCCGACGTTACCGCCACTCTGGCGGTCAATGGCACGCTGGCGGCGCTTCCCAACCAGGACGTGAAAGTCAGTTCGCTCGTTCCCGGCCGCATTGCTCGCATGATGGTTGGTGAAGGCGACCGTGTGAAGGCCGGGCAGATTCTGGCAAAAATCGAGGATCGCCCGTTTCTCGATCAAATCCAGCAAGCCGAGGGAGCTGTCGCGCAGGCCAAGGCCAACCTTGACAACGCGCGCCTGAACCGGGAGCGCAATGAGAACCTCTTCCAGCGCGGCATTGCGGCCCGCAAGGAAGTGGAAAGCGCCCGGACCGAAGTCAGCGTGGATGAAGCCGCGATGCGTCAGGTCGAGGCGACCCTGGCACTCGCGCGGCTGCAGCTCGCGCGCAGCGAAGTTCTTTCCCCGCTCGATGGAGTTGTCGTCAAGCGGTTCGTGAGCGTGGGAGAGCAGGTGGACGGCACGGCCGCGCAACCGGTGTTCGAGGTGGCCAACCTTGGCGAGGTCGAGCTCTTCGGAAACGTTCCCGCCTCATACTTGCCCCAAATCCGTGAGGGCGCGGCGCTCGTCGCCCTGGCCGATGCCTTCCCGGGCAGGAGCTTCCCGGCGCGCGTGGTGGCGATTTCGCCTGCGGTTGATCCTGCGACCAATGTGGGCGTGGTGAGAATCCGTATCGCCAACGGGCCGGGGCTGCTGCGAATGGGGATGTTCCTGACCGCGCAGATGCCGCTCGAAACGCATCCGCAGGCGCTGGTGGTTCCTCCGCAAGCGGTCTATCGCGATGAACAGAACCAGCCGCAGGTGTACCGCGTCAGCGGCGGAAACGCAGAAGCTGTGCCGGTCAAGCTTGGCCTCGAAACCGCAACCCAGGTTGAATTGCTCTCCGGCGTCCAGCAAGGCGACACCGTGATCCTGACGGGTGGCTACGGCCTCGGCGGGCACGCCAAGGTCAAGGTCAAGCCATGAACGTCGCGCGCTTCTCCCGCCAGAACGGCCGGGCGGTCCTTCTTCTCACCGCTTTGTTGGTCGTCGCCGGCGTGGTGGCGATTTTCCGGCTTCCCAGCAACATCTATCCTGAGCTTACCTTCCCGCGCATCGTGATTCTGGCGCACTCCGGCGACCTCGCCCCGCAGACGATGCTGCTCACGGTGACCCGCCCGCTGGAAGAGGCCGCTCGCACGGTCATCGGGGCGCGGCGAGTGCGCTCGAAGACCATCCGCGGCGCCGCCGAAATCTCCGTGCTCTTCAACCCCGACATGGACATGCAGTATGCCCTGCAACTGCTCCAGGCCCGGATGGGTGAAGTGCGGGGCGAACTGCCGCCCTCGACCGAAGTCTCCGTCGAACGCATCACGCCCAGCGCCTGGCCAATCCTCATGATGGTTCTGCACGGCAGCGTTCCGGACGCTGACTTGCGCGACTATGCTTACTACGATTTGCGGCCGCTCTTCAGCCGCGTCCCGGGTGTCGCGCAAGTGGAAGTTCAAGCCAGCGAGAAGCGCGAAGTTTCCGTCATCGTCGATCCCGAGAAGATGCTCGCGCATCGGCTGTCTCTCGTAGACATTGCCGACCGCCTCCGCGCTACAAACGATGTCGCTTCCGTAGGGCGGCTGGACAAGGACTACTCGCGCTACCTGGTGCTGGCGACAGGCCAGTACGCCAGCCTGGAGGACATTCGGAATACCGTCGTTACCGTTGAGAATCAAACTCCTATTCGGCTGCGCGATATCGGGGAGGTGCGCGACGGCGTGGAAGATCCCCGCATCCTGGTCTATGCGAATGGCCAGCCGGGAGCCCTCATCAGCGTCTCCCGCCAGATCGGGGGAAACATTCTGCAAGTGGCCGGCGAGGTCAAGATGCTGGCCGGCAATCTGGGTTCTGCCATACCCAAGACGCTCCAGCTTTCAGTTGTGTACGACATGGCGGAGTTCGTGCGCGAAGCAGTCGCGAATATCGGCGAGGCGGTGCTAATCGGCGGCCTGCTGGCGGTCCTGATCCTGTTCGTCTTCCTCCGCGAAGGGCGGACCACGCTCATCGCTGGCATCACTTTGCCGATCACCGTTGTGGGTACCTTCTTCTTCCTCAAGCTTTTCCGGGGCACGATCAACCTCATGTCGCTGGGAGGGCTGGCCGTTGCCATCGGGCTGGTCATCGATGATGCCGTGGTAGTCGTCGAAAACATTTACCGCCACCTGGGGCTGGGAGAGTCACCCCTGGAAGCAGCAGAAAGGGGAACTCAAGAACTTCTGGGTCCGGTGATCGGTTCAACGGCCACGACGGTGGTGGTCTTCTCACCCCTAAGCCTGTTGAGCGGCGTGGTGGGAGAATTTTTCTCGGCACTCTGCCTGACGCTGGCGATCGCCGTTCTGCTATCCCTGCTGCTGGCGTTGGCTCTCATTCCCTTGCTGGCGCAGCGCTTCCTTTCGGGTGAGCGACACCGCGTGTCTTCAGCTGATTTCATTGTGCCGGTGAATCGTGCTTACGAGAAGCTCGTCCGGTGGTCGCTCGGGCATCGCGGCCTGGTTGCCAGTGCTACGGGCTTGTCCGTGCTACTCGCGGTCTTCCTCTTCATGCGGGTGGAGACGGGCTTCCTCCCCGAAATGGACGAGGGCGGCTTCGTGCTCGACAACTGGACGGCTCCAGGGACCTCACTCGCGGAGACCAACCGTTTAGACCACCTGATCGAAGAGCAGGTCCACCAGATGCCTGAGGTAGCCTCGTACCTGCGACGCACAGGCGCGGAAATGGGCCCCTTCGCCACGGAGCAGAACACGGGAGAAATCGTAGTGAAATTGAAACCGCGCTCCCGCCGCCAGCGCAGCATCTACGAGACGATGGAGGAGCTGAGACGCAACATCCTCAAAAACGTTCCCGGCGTACGGATTGAATTCGTCCAGGTCCTCCAGGACATGATCGGCGACATGGAAGGGAATCCCGA
>Ga0315284_10011288_pt1 | contig 12742 bp, 10 predicted proteins | sample YL17G09_16_MG_FD_203696 | JGI IMG/M metagenome (GOLD analysis project Ga0315284, IMG submission 203696) | Sediment microbial communities from Yellowstone Lake, YNP, Wyoming, USA - YL17G09_16 | ecosystem: Environmental > Aquatic > Freshwater > Lake > Sediment | place: USA: Wyoming | collected... | reverse complement strand
CGGAGTCCCGCCGCGCCGAAGCCGAGGGGCCGGAGCGGTCCCCTACGGCGTCAGGACCAGGTTGTCCGCGTGCACCACCTCATCATACGTGCGTTCGCCGAGGACGGCGGCGAACCGGCTCGTGCGAAGGCCCTTGATCTTATCGATATCCTCTGATGAGTAGTTGGCGAGGCCCTGGGCGACCGGACGGCCCTCCGGGTCCACGATGGCGATGACGTCGCCCGCGAGAAACGCGCCTTCAACGCTCGTGATGCCCGATGCCAGCAGGCTTTTGCGGGCCCGCACGGCCCTGGCGGCCCCCGCATCGACGAGAATCCTGCCGCGAGGGCGGCTCGTCAGGCCGATCCACCGCCGCCGCGCGGTCATCTTCTCCGTCTTGGGGAGGAACAACGTCCCGACGGGTTCGCCCGCCACGAGGTCCACCAGCACGTTTGCCCGGCGCCCGTTGGCGACGGCCGCCATCTCGCCGGCGGCGACGACCTTGGCGGCCGCCTGAAGCTTCGTCGGCATGCCGCCGGACCCCAGGGCCGAGCGCGTCTCGTCGGCGGCGCCCATCACGTCGTCCATGTCGCGGACCACGTCGAAGCGGTCCCGGCGTGCCTTGTCGCGGAAGACGCCCTCGACGGTCGTCAGCAGCACCAGGAGGTCGGCCCTCAGGAGGTTCGTCACCATGGCGGCCAGAATATCGTTCTCGCCGAAACGGATCTCGTCGACGCTCACCGTGTCGTTCTCGTTGATGATCGGCACGGCGCCGTAGGCGTGAAGGGCGGCGATGCAGTTGCGGATATTGAGATACCGCGAGCGGTCCTCCATGTCGTCGCGCACGAGGAGGATCTGGGCGGCACGGCGGCCGTGGGCTTTGAGCGCGAGGTCGAACATCATCATCAGCTTGGCCTGGCCGACGGACGCGCAGGCCTGAAGTTGCGGCAGCGCCTCGGGGCGGCCCGCGAGGGCCAGGTCGCCCATGCCGGCGGCGATCGCGCCGCTCGATACGATCGAGACGCGCAGGCCGCGGCTTTCGAGCGCTATGACCTGGTCGACGAGGCGGCCGATCTGGGCCGGGTCGAGAAGGCCCCGCTCGTCGGCGAGGACGTTTGTGCCCAGCTTGACGACGACGCTCCGGACGCGGCCCATCAGGGCCTGTCGCTCTTCGCGGCTCATGGCGGTGCTTGGACCTCCCCGTACGACAACGCCCGCTTGCGCGGCGGGTCTCCGAACGTGTTTAGCGTCGTTTCTTCACATGTGCCACGGGTTGCTTGTCAACCCGTGGTTATCATGGTTCTCCTCCCTATGGTGTAACACCACAAGGTAAGAAGACTACAGTAACCACGGGTTGGCAAGCAACCCGTGGCACATGAAGCGCGATTACGCTGAACGCGTGCCGTGACCCGCCGCGCGCACGCGTCCCCGCCCGGTGCGCGCCGCTCTCAGCGCGGTGGGTCAGGAGACCCACCGCGCCCGGTGGAATCGGGCCGCTGATCGCTCAAGACGCTCCTCAAGAGGTCGACGTTTCGAGCCGTCGCCCCCTGCATGCGGCGGATGGTGGCCCGCGCAGCCTCGCCCATTTGACGGCGTTTCCCGGGGTGCGTCAAGAGGTCGAGGATGGCGGCGGCGAGACTCGCGGCGTCTGTCACCTCGCGGGCGGCGCCCGCCTGGACCAGGGCAGGGGCCTCGATCGGGAAGTTGAACATGTGCGGGCCCCAGAGGAGGGGCCGGCCGAGCGCGCCCGGCTCCATCGGGTTCGACCCGCCGAGGGGCACGAGGCTGCGGCCGACGAAGACGAGGTCCGCTCGGCCGTACCACGTCATCATCTCGCCCATCGTGTCGCCGAGGAGGACGGGCGGGTCCTCCCCTGGCCCTTGGCGCTCCTGCGGGCGCGAGCGGCGCACGAGGCCGAAGCCGGCCTTCAGGACGGCCTCGGCGGCGGCCTCGAAATTCTCCGGCCTTCGCGGCACGAGGACGAGGCGCAGGTGTGGGTCGGCTTGCCGGACCTCGCGATAGGCCGCCAGGAGGGTCTCCTCCTCCCCCGGGCCGGTGCTCCCGGCAACGAGGACCGTCTCGTCGGCCACCAGGTTCATCTCGCGCGCCAGGTCGTCGGCGTCGGCGGCAGTGTCGGCGAAGGTGACGGTGTCGTGCTTCATCTGGCCAGTGACGTGCAGGCACTCGGGGGCGGCGCCGAGGCTGAGGAACCGCTTGCGGTACACCTCCGCCTGGACGCCAATGGCGCGGGTGCTGTTGAAGACCGCCCGCATGAGGGGGCGGATACGGCCGTAGCCGCGCTGCCCCCGCTCGGTGATCCGCACGTTGACGCAGGCAACGGGGATGCCCCGCCGCGCGGCCATCAGGAAGAAGTTCGGCCACCATTCCGATTCCACCTGGATGACGGCCGCCGGCCGAACGCGCCGCAGCGCCAGGGCCACGCACGGCCAGAGGTCCAGCGGGAAGTGGAAGACGGGCCGGCCGGGGAAAAGCTTCAGGGCCCGCTCGTGGCCGGTCATCGTGGTGGTGGAGAGGACGATCTCGTGATCCGGAAAGGCCTCGGCCAGGGCGGGGACGAACGTCCGGGCCGCCTCGACCTCGCCGACGCTGATCGCATGGACCCACAACCGCTTGGACTGTCTTGTCGTGGGCGCCGCTGTTTGTAGTTTCTTTTCCGGTTCCCTGTTACCGGTTCCCTGTTCCCGCCTCTTGGCGAAGTTGGGCACAATCCCCCACCGTTCCCAGCACCGGCTGCGATACTTCTTCCGCGTGGCCAGGAGGAAGAGGTACACCGGCCACGCGACCAGCGCCGCGAGGGCGTAAACCAGGTTCACGAGCAGAAGCCACCCCAGATTGTGGAACGGCCTTCCCATAGGCCGCGGATGTTAACGCGCGCGGGCGGGCGTTGCGAGAGTTCTCCGGGGCCGACGAGGTCGCAATTCACAGCAATAAGCGGGCCTCAAGCGGCGTTCAAGCGTTAAGAGGCCGCGCCCGGTGTGCCAAGATTTCATGGCAAGCCTTGGTCACCGAGGGTGGCGTGCCCAGCGCGTCGTTCGCTGGGCGTGTTCTCCCCCCTTCGGGAAGAGCATGCCCACGCAACAGCGGCCCGCCACGGCAGGGTCGCCGCGGCGACTGGGCATGCCACCCTTGCCAAGAGTCTTGGCACAGCCGCCGCGTTTGGCGGCCCGATTTTCGTATAGACTGTAGTGGGGATGTCTGGGAGAATGGGCGCCGGTCGCACATCGCGGGGAGGTTAGAACATGCGTAACGTGGTCAAGTTGTGGAACCTCGTCCTGGTTGCCGGCGGCCTGGGGCTTCTTATGGCCGTGGCCGTCCATGCCGGCGAGACGCCCGCGGCGCCGGTTGCTCCGGCCGCGCCGGCTGCTTCTTCGGTCGCCGGCGCGGAGAAGCCGGCGGCCGGGGAGAGCGCGGAGGAGGTCCAGAAGCACCACGCCGCCGGCGAGGTGAAGTACGCCGACAAGTGGATGCCTCTCATGGAACTCTTCGAGGTGTACCGCAAGGCGCTGGCCGACGTTAAGGCGGTGGGCGAGAAGGGCGAGGGGGGCAAGGACCGCCTGACCGAGATTAACAAGGCCCTCGCGCAGATTCTCTCGGACTGGCGCAAGGAGAAGCAGCCGGTCGAGAATGAGAAGAACGCGGCGACCGCGAAGAAGCAATTGGCCGAAAGGGTCCTCGCGAGCCGTCCCCCGCAGCCGCCGCAGTTACTTCGGGAACCCACGGGCGGCGGCGGGGGCTGGGGCGGATACGCCGGCGGCGGCGGGGGCAACCGTGATTCCGACGCTCACTACCAGCGCGAGTCGGAGCGGGTCCGGGCGGAGAACCAGCGGCGGCAGGAGGCGTACCAGCGCAATCTTGCCCGCTACAACGAATACCGCAACCAGGCCACGGCCGCCCTGGAGGAGTCCAAGAACAAGATCGCCGAATGCGACAAGAAGCTCTCCGAACTCGTGGCGGCCCGCAAGGTCAAGGAGAAGCCGCTGATGGAGGAGCGGACCAAGCTGAACGAGCAACTGCGGTCGACCCCGCGGCAAGCGGCGTCCAAGACGAACCTGGCCGCTGCCATGGAGGAGTCGCTGCGGGCGGCGCCGCTCACCCTGCGCACCGGCAAGAGCATCGTCGAGTGGAAGGGGGACTTTTACCTCCTCGCCGATCTTGAGGAGATGTACAGGAAAGACAAGACGGAGATCGACGAGGCCCGGCGCGAGACCGAGGCCAAGGCCCGCCTCGACGGCAAGGAACTCCCGAAAGACTGGCGGCATCCGAAACACGAGGAGGCCGAGTCGCTGAACGAGGCGATCACCCGCGGCAAGGCCGGCATGCCGGCGACGAAGTAAGAAGCGCGGCGGGCCAGCCCGCCGGCTGATCCGGAGGCGTGCGCCGGGTCACTCTTTCCCTGCTGCCCAGCGCGAAGCCCACGTGATGAAGCCCTCGGCCTCCGCGCGCGAGTAGGCTCCGCCGGGGCAGAACCAGACGCCTTCGGGCTTGAGGTGCTTCGCGACGGCTTGGGCGTCGCCCAGGTCCTCGGCGAGGAGTTGGATCCCCTTGCCGGCGGCCTGGACGCGCTTGTACACGTCGATCCACCGTGCGGACGGGCCGTTGCCCGCTCCGTAGACCCACTGGATGGCATTCAGCTCCGGGATGGCGCCGAGCGCGTCGAGGTGCCGCAGGGCCCCCGGGCCGTCGAGGTGGTACACGCTCCGCTCCAGGTACCTGAACTCCACCAGGAGCGACGGCAGGATCGCCTCGTGGAACATCCGGGGCGAGATCATGATGACGAAATCGGCCTGGACCGTGTTGGCCTTGCCCCGGTGGAGGAACGGCGTCCACGACGTCGTGGGCTGGCCCGTGGCGTCGATGCGGTTGTAGATATCCTCGTACATCATCGGAAAGAACCGGGCCACGTGGTCGCAGGCCAGGCGGACGCCCTCCGGGTCGGTCGCCAGGTCCAGGGCCATCCCGGCCGGGTCGCGCAGGGCCGCCACCAGGTCGGCGTTCGTGTGGCAGTCGTACATCGAGGTGAGCCACTTGCCGCAGCCGCGCTCGAGCGAAAGGGCGGTCTTGGCGCGGACGTTGTTCCAGTACACGTTGTCCAGGTTGGGCGCCAGGCGGAGGATCTCCCGGCACGAGGAGACGATGGGGTTCGACCAACTGGAGTCGGGCGAGAACTCCAGGTCGCAGCCGAAGGCCGTGGCCGCCAGCTCCGGCCCGACGCTCGGCTCGTAGCGCGGGAACGTCTCGGCCAGGTACACGCCGACGGCGGTGGCGGCCTCCTGCCAGGCGATGGCCCCTTCGACGTCGAGCCAGCGATCTCGCTCGGAGGCATACCTGCGCGTCGCCACCTTCGGCGGGCGCTCGGGACGAACGTTGATCGTCACCGGCGGCCGATCGAGGATCTCGCCGTGCCACCAGGCCTCGAACCGCTTGCAGGCTTCCTCGAAGTCGGGCTTGCGTTCCAGTTCCATGAGTGGCTCCTCAAAGGAGATCCGCCGGCGGTCTGAGACTAGCGGGGCGGGTCGCCGGCGTCAACGGATATGGCCCCCGGGGGCGGAATCGTTTTGCCTTGCATGGCCTCCGGGCGAGTGCTAGATTGGCGGCGCCCGGGAAGTCGGTGTCGTCGAGGACGGATTGGCGGACGGGAATGTTTGACCACCTTTCGCAGATGGTCGTGGCATGGCCGGTCGGCGTGTTTGTCTTTCTGCTGGGGCTGTGCGTCGGAAGTTTCCTGAACGTCTGCATCCACCGCCTGCCCGCGGGCAAGAGCCTCCTGTGGCCGCCGTCGCACTGCACGACGTGCCTGGCGCCGATCGCCTGGTACGACAACGTCCCGGTCGTCAGCTTCTTCGTTCTGCGCGGGCATTGCCGGACGTGCGGGGCGCCCTTCTCGGCCCGGTACATGGTCGTGGAACTGGCGACGGGCCTCGTGTTCCTGGGATACTGGCTGGCGTACTTCCCGCTGGGCCTGCGGGAGGGGGCGGACCACGTGGGCGTGTACGTGGTGCACATGGCGCTGGCCGGGGCGCTGGTGGTGTCGGGGGTGATCGACCTGGAGCGCAAGGAGATATACCCGTCGGTCACGAATCTTGCGCTGGGCGTGGGGGTGATCGGCTCGCTGGTGTGGCCGCAGGTGCAGACCCTCGGCGCGTTTGACCACCAGTTGCCGGACTGGACGGGGTACGCCCGGGCCGACGCGGTGCTCCTGGCGCTGGTGGGGGCGCTGGTGGGGGCGGGCCTGATCTTCGTGACGCGGGTCCTGGGGACGGCCGTGTTTCGCAAGGAGGCGATGGGCACCGGCGACATCTACCTGATGGCGGCGATCGGCGGCACGCTGGGGTGGGAAGCCTCGGCGCTGGTGTTCCTGATCGCCCCGTTCTTCGGCCTCGCGTACGGGATCTGGCACCTCCTCCGCCAGGACGACCACGAGGTGCCCTACGGTCCGTTCCTGGGCCTGGCGGCGGGCGTGGTCATGCTGACGCAGGACTATATCTTCAACTACTTCCGGCCGGGGATCGAGGGGATGTGGCGGGTGATGTTCCGGCAGGGATGAGAGGGGATTCACCACAGAGAACACAGAGGGCACAGAGACGTAGAGGGAAAAGGCAGAGAGAACGGAAAAGAGAGGATTCCCCGCAGGGAGAAACGGAATCCTCGTCAAGCCGACCGGCCTGGAACTCCCTTGATCTTTTCTCTGCGATCTCGGCGGCCTCTGCGGTAGAATGGCGCGTGGTTTTTCCCGACAGGCAAACGAAACTGCCCGAGGCCGAGCGAGAAGAAAGGAGTTTGCGATGCGACGGATGTGCGAAGTGATTGGAGGGCCGGTTCGCCTTCTGGGGCGAGCGGCGCTGGTACTGGCGGTGGTGGCCGTGGCGGCGGCGAGCGTCGGATGCAACCAGGCTCAACTGGAGGAGCGCAACGCGGCGCTTCAGAAACAACTGGAGCAGGAGCTCGCGAAGAGCGCGGACCTTCAGGCGCAGAACGAGACCCTGAAGGCGCAGAATGAGGGCCTGACGTCCGAACTGGACAGGGCCCGGGCCGTTAAGGCCGCGCCGGGGACCGCGGTTCCTCCGACGGGCCGGGCCGCCCGGACCAAGCCGGAGTTCGGCGAGGGCATCGAGACCGCCATGATCGGCGGCGAGCTTACCGTGACACTGCCCGAGGCCGTCCTCTTCGACTCCGGCAAGGCCACCCTGAAGGCCGACGCCCGGCGGCACCTCGACAAGATCATCGCGGTCCTGAACAAGGACTATGCCGGCGACAAGATCCGCGTCGAGGGGCACACCGACAGCCAGCCCATCGCCAAGTCGAAGAAACTCTGGCAGGACAACTGGGACCTGGCCTGTAACCGGTCGATGGAAGTCGTCCGGTACTTGGCCTCGAAGGGGATCGACGCCAAGCGGGTCTACGCCGCCGGGTTCGGTCCCTACAAGCCGGTGGCGACCAACAACTCGGCGGCCGGCCGCGCGAAGAACCGCCGCGTGGTGATCGTCGTCTATCCTCAGCGCGGCGGGACGTAAGCCCTGCCGTATCATGGACCTCGGGTGGTATGCCCACGGCGGGTGGCATGCCCACCGTCTGAGGGTGACCGCCGTGGCCCCCTCACCCCCGTCCCCTCTCCCGCGAGGGGAGAGGGGAGGCATGCGGAGGTTGTGTTCGGGTGATCGTCATTGTCGATTACGGGATGGGGAACCTCCGCAGCGTCCAGAAGGCGTTTGAGTGGATCGGCCGGGCCGCCGAGATCTCCGATAAGCCGGAGCTCGTGGCGCGGGCGGAACGCCTCGTGGTGCCGGGCGTCGGCGCGTTCGGCGACGCCATGTCGGCCCTCCGCTCGCGCCGCCTCGTGGAACCCATCCGGGACTTCTGCGCCTCCGGCCGCCCATTCCTCGGCATCTGCCTGGGTCTTCAGGTCCTCTTTGAGGTAAGCGAGGAGGCGGGGGGGGTCACCGGCGTTTGTGCGCCGCCCACCGGCGCCTTGGAGGAGGGCTTGGCCCTTGTGCCGGGGCGGGTGATGCGGTTCGGCCCGGAGGTGGTCCGCCGGGGTCTCAAGGTCCCGCACATGGGCTGGAACGTGGTGCAGCGGATGGGGCCGTCGGCGCTCCTGGACGGGATGGCGAAGGAAGGGGCCTACTTCTACTTCGCCCATTCCTATTATGCCGCCCCGCGGGACGAAGGCGTTATCGTGGGGCGGACGGACTACGGGGGGTGGTTCGCCAGCGCCGTCCGCGCGGGCAACATCCACGCCACTCAGTTTCACCCCGAGAAGAGCCAGGCGGCCGGGCTGGCGCTTCTGGAGAACTTCGTCACGCGGGCGTAGGCTCCGAGCGCGCCGCGAGCGTCTGCGCGGTGGGTCTCCTGACCCACCGCGCAACACACTCGCTTGTGGGGCGGCGAGGAGCTTCGCGCGGCGGGTCAGGAGACCCGCCGCGCGGGATTGCGAGGCTGGGACGGCCGATGCTGATTCTTCCGGCGATTGATCTGCGGGCGGGCCGCTGCGTCCGCCTTCGCCAGGGGCGGTACGACCAGGAGACGGTCTTCGACGAAGACCCGGTCGCGGTCGCTCGCCGATTTGAGGCCGCCGGGGCCACGTGGCTCCACGTGGTGGACCTCGACGGCGCCCGCGCGGGCGAGCCGAAGAACCTCGACACCGTTCGGCGGATTGTCGAGGCCGCCGGCATGCAGGTCGAGGTCGGCGGCGGCATCCGCACCACCCTGGCGGCCGGCGACATCCTGGCGATGGGCGTCGCGCGGGTCGTCGTCGGCACCCGCGCGATCCGCGAGCCCGAGTGGCTGAAGGAGCTTGCGGACAAGTTCCCGCGGCAGGTGGCGCTGGGCCTGGATGCCCGAGGCGCCGGCGCCGTGGCCGTCCAAGGCTGGACCGAGAAGACGGACCTCATGGCGGGCGACGTGTTTGACGCGGTCCGAGGCATGGCGCTGGCGGCAATTGTCTATACGGACATTGCGCGGGACGGTATGATGTCGGGTCCGAACGTCGCCGCCGCGAAGGCCCTGGCCCAGGTGTGCCCGTTTGACCTGATCGCCTCCGGGGGGGTGACGACGGTGCAGGATGTCAAACGCCTGAAAGCGGCGGGCGTGGCGGGGGCGATCATCGGCCGGGCGCTTTACGAGGACAAGATTACTCTTCAGGAGGCCCTGGCGGCGGCGAGATAACGCAGGTGCGCGGCGGGTCGGGAGACCCGCCGCGCGATGTGGCGTTGTAGCATCAGCCGCCCAGCTTGGTGGGCGCGTTTCTCGAACACGAACGTTTGGAGGCAGCAATGGCAGGCGTGACCACCGAAGCGATCCGCAACATCGTCCTCATCGGCAATAGCGGCGGAGGCAAGACCCAACTGGCCGAGGCGATGCTCCACAAGGCGGGCTTGATCACCCGCCTCGGCACGCCCGAGGAAGGCAGCACCGTCAGCGACTTCGAGCCCGAGGAGAAGGAACGCCAGTCGAGCCTCAGCACGTCGGTGATGCACGTGGCGTGGAAGGGGCACCATATCAACCTGCTGGATACGCCCGGCTACGCCGACTTCCTGGGCTCGGCCCAGTGGGCGATGGCGGCCGGCGATACGGCCGTCCTGGTCTTGAGTGCGACCTCGGGCGTCGACATCCATTCCCGGCGCCTGTTCCAGGTCGCCGCCGACCAGAAGATGGCCCGCGGCATCGTGGTCAATCGGGCCGACGGCGAAAACGTCGACCTCGAGCGAGTTTTCGCGCAGGTCCGCGAGACGCTGGGGTCGAACTGCCGGCTCATCACCGTTCCTGTCGGCCAGGGCCCCGCGCTGAAGGGCGTGGTCGATGCCTTCGCGAAGACCGAGCAGGGCGATGCCCTGATGGACGTGGCCGAGGCCCACAGCGCCCTCGTCGAGTCGATCGTCGAGGTCGACGAGGCGCTGATGGAGCGGTACCTCGGCGACGAGAAGATCCCGCCCGAGGAGTTGGCGGCCGCGTTCACCAAGGCCCTCCAGGGGGGCACGGTCGTCCCGGTCTTCTTCGCGAGCGCGCGCAAGGAGATCGGCATCGAGGAGATCCTCGATAACCTCGTGCGGTTCGCGCCGAACCCGCGCCAGGCCCATCCGCGCGTCGCCCGCAAGGGCACCGAGGCCGACGCGCCGGAAGTGGCCCTCGACTCCAACCCCGACGCGCCGCTCTGCGCCCAGGTTTTCAAGGTCGTCAGCGACCCCTACGTCGGCAAGGTGTCTTACGTGCGGATCCTCAGCGGCCAACTGATGGCCGACTCGACGGCCCGCATCGGCGATGACCGGCGCGAGACGAAGTTCACCCAGCTTCTGCGCATCCAGGGAAAGGACACGCAGCCGATCCCGGCGGCGGTGGCCGGCGACATCGTCGGCGTGCCGAAGATCGACGAACTCACGATCGGCCGTACGATCTCCTCCGGCGGCGAGCCGCTCATCGTTGCGCCCGTCCCGATGCCCGTGCCGATGTACTCCCTGGCGCTTCAGCCCAAGAGCCGCGGCGACGAGCAGAAGATCTCCGAGGTCCTCGCGAAGGCCATGGACGAGGACGCCACGCTCAAGACCACCCGCGACCGCCAGACCAACGAACTCGTCGTGAGCGGCCTCGGCGACATCCACCTGATGGTGCTGCTGGCCCGCCTGAAGCGGCGGTACCAGTTGGAGGTGGACACGAAGCCTCCGAAAATTCCGTACCGCGAGACGGTCACGAACAAGGGCGACGGCCATTACCGCCACAAGAAGCAGACGGGCGGCGCCGGACAGTTCGGCGAGGTGTGGCTGCGGGTCGAGCCCCTGGAGCGCGGCGCCGGCGTCGAGTTCGTCGACGACACGTTCGGCGGGTCGATCCCCAAGCAGTTCCTGCCGGCGGTCGAGAAGGGCGTTCGAGAGGCGTGCGAGGAAGGCGTCATCGCGGGCTATCCGTTCCAGGACGTCCGGGCGCTGGCCACCGACGGCAAGAGCCACCCGGTGGACTCGAAGGAAGTCGCCTTCAAGATCGCCGGCCGCAACGCCTTCCGCGACGCCGTCATGAAGGCCAAGCCCGTCATCCTTGAGCCGTATGTCAATATGGCGATTACGGTTCCCGACAGCTACCTGGGCGCGATCACGGGCGACCTGAACAGCCGTCGCGGCCGCATCATGGGCATGGAGGCGGGGGCCGGCGGGGCCCAGACCATCAAGGTCCAGGTGCCGCTGGCCGAGGTCGCCCAGTACAACACGCAGCTTCGCAGCATCACGGGCGGCCAGGGCACCTACACGATGGAGCTCTCGCACTACGAGCCGGTGCCCGCCCACGTCCAGCAGCAGATCGTCGAGTCGGCCACGAAGGCCAAGCAGGAAGAAGAGTAACAATTGCGGATTGCGGATTTCGGATTGAACGGCGAACAGCAAACGGCGAACGGCAACAGCAACGCATGTTCAGCCGCGACCCGAAGGGGATCGCGGCCGTTATCGAACCAACTCATTGGCCTCGGTCGACGGGATGAGGTATAATCCCGTCGCCTACCGGCCAAGAAACGGCGGCAACCGATGTCTCGCGTGCCCGGCCGCGAAGAGGACATTCCGGCGATCATCGATAGCATCGTCGCCACGTACGACGCGGTCTCGAAGATCAACCACCTGAGCGTGCGCTCGCTGCCGTCGCGCGAGGCCGTCCGCGAGATCCTCGAAGGCATCAAGGAAATCCTCTACCCCGGCTACTTCGGCCGCCGCCACCTCACGCGCGAGAACATCCGCTACCACATCGGCGACCGCATCTATCAGGTGTACCGGGCCTTGGGCGAGCAGATCTACCTGAGCGTCCTGCACGAGTGCCGCCGGACGCAGGCCGAGTGCGGCTATTGCGGGGATGTGGCGTCGACGGCGGCGCTGGAGTTCCTGCGCCGCATCCCGCGGGTCCGCGAGTGGCTGGCGGGCGACGTCCAGGCGGCCTACGACGGCGACCCCGCCGCCCGCAGCCTCGATGAGATCATCTTCTCGTACCCGGGCCTGGAGGCGATCACGGTCTACCGCATTGCCCACGAGCTGTGGGACGTCAAGGTGCCCCTCCTGCCGCGTATCATGACCGAGATCGCGCACGGCGACACCGGGATCGACGTTCATCCCGGCGCGACGATCGGCCGCCGCTTCTTCATCGACCACGGCACCGGCGTTGTGATCGGCGAGACGACCGAGATCGGCAACGATGTGCGTATCTACCAGGGCGTGACCCTCGGGGCCCTGAGCATCCAGAAGGACGCGATGGGTCGGGCGATCCGCGGCGGGAAGCGCCATCCGACGATCGAAGACGACGTCATCATCTATTCCGGCGCGACCCTCCTCGGCGGCGAAACGGTCGTGGGCAGGGGCAGCACGATCGGCGGCAACGTGTGGCTGACGCACTCCGTGCCGCCCAACTCGATTGTCATGACCAAGGAACCGGGCCTGGTGGTGGCCGACAAGAAGCAGCGCAAGGCGGCTCGCGAGAAGGGCGGCCCGCCGGCGCCGCTCGCGAAGTGAGGGTAGGGCCTCAGCTACGGGGGGCGAACGAGTCCCCTGGGGCGTGGCCGTGCCACTCCTCGCAACCGAAGTCTTGCGAGGGATGAGGTTTTTTTCTTGCGGCGGTCTAAGAGGCGTTCTAGCATGAACTTGGGTCAATTCTCCTTTCAGGGATGAGCCATCGAGCGGAGGCATCTTCTGTCAAGAATCCCGGTTGCGGGTGGGGGCGATGAGGGAGTCTCGTTGGTTACCGGACCGGGACGGACGGCGGCGCAACGTGTGACGAGGGACCC
>Ga0315284_10011287_pt1 | contig 12742 bp, 7 predicted proteins | sample YL17G09_16_MG_FD_203696 | JGI IMG/M metagenome (GOLD analysis project Ga0315284, IMG submission 203696) | Sediment microbial communities from Yellowstone Lake, YNP, Wyoming, USA - YL17G09_16 | ecosystem: Environmental > Aquatic > Freshwater > Lake > Sediment | place: USA: Wyoming | collected... | reverse complement strand
TTTTTTTTTTATTAATTAATTATGGTATTCCCATCGATAACCACCAAATGGTTAATAAATATTATGGAAAACAAAAAAGTTTAGTGGTTATATCTAAACCTATTTTTAAAGGTCTAATTTTATTAAGTATTGCTGAATACCCTGTCTTAAAACGGGAGATTGCATTTTTGATATAATCATAAGATTTTTATTTGAGTCGTAAAGACCAATTTCACTTACGAAAGAAGGTTTACCACTTGTCCATGTTGGATTCGATGTTGTTTGGAATTCCGCTTGACCTAAATTAATCTTATATTTCATTTCATAGATAGTTGCTTGGATGTCAGTTTCCAAAGAACCATAGAAATAATACTCATCACCAAAATTCAAAGAAGTTCCTGTATATCCTACAGGCGTTAATGGAATATAATCGTTTAAGTTGTATGTAGGAGCATTGTCATAATCTTGTTGGGTTATAACAAATGTATTACCTGTTAATCCTTCTTGAGTGATATAACCATTAACCATTGTTGATGTTAACTGACTTGTAAAATCAATTGCGACCCACTCAGAAGAGTTAGGTCTTGCATTACCAACAACTTTTTGACAAAGTATTTCAAATTTATTCGCTAAGAACCCTTGAGTCACATCACAATATGTTGGACATATTGACGTTGTCGTTGTTGTCACAGGATAGTAAGTAGTAGTTGTTGTCACAGGATAGTAATTAGCAAACGCTAAATAAGCTCCATTACCAACATTAATATACTCACTATTTTCAGTTATTATTGGATTAACCAATTGTTCTATCGGTTGATTTGTTGTTGTTGTAGTAGTAGTCGGATAATGACTCGTAGTGGTAGTTGTTGTTGGATAAAAAGGTTGATTTAAACAACCAAACTCTCCTCCAAATCTAACCGCAACATTCTGTGGAGTAATCGGGCCACAATCATTAGGTCCTTGAATAAAGGAATAGTAATTACAATGTAATGAATCAGTAAATAAATCAGTATTACTTAATCTATACGTAACATACAATGATTCAGTTAATCCTGTTAATATACCCGTAACAGTTGAGTTATCGTTACCACAAGTATTTGGAGTGATTAAAGATATTTTAGGTGATGGTAATGTCCAATTTCTATTTGATTTGTAAGACATTGCCGCGATGATTTCCTCATCATCAATAATAACCAATTTATCGTCAGGGAATACTTTGCCAACTCTATTAGGAATACCATTAGTATTTGCATTTGTGTCCCATAGATGGTAATATCTCATACCAGGGTTATTCATATCAACATTCTTAGTTGACTGAAGATGTTGAACTTGGAAAAGATTTAACTCTTCAAATTCTGGAGGGTCAACCCAAAATGTTTGTCCATAACAACAACCAGGATTTTTATGCCACATTAACCAAGGAATATGTACTTTAAAGTTTCTCGCTTCTCCTGTGGTATCGGTAGGATTTGATGAGTCAAATGGTTCCAACGCAAATTTTTCACCGTAGAAGAAATCCACAGTTTGATTTGTGTAATGAATAATTCCAATCGCCTTTTGTTGTTCAGGGGTTACATTAATTTTATCTCCGAAAGAGTTAAAATAATACGTATAACTACTATCTGTTTGTCCACTACTTGACGCATAACCAAAATATTCTTTAGTCCCTAAGTAAGGTATAGAACCAAAATTAGTATAATCTTTACTGATTGATGAGATTAGCCCTGCAGGATTTTCTGACCATGGAATATTCATATTCCAAACTTTAACGTCAAACTCGTCAGTATAACAAATTGACTCAAAATTAATAACATTGTCATTCCAATGACGGCTAGGAGTAATACTATCATATATTGTTGTCATGTTAGGAGGATAAACTATCACTCTACCATAACAAAAACTATTAACGTTTATAAAATTAGGTGTAGGTCTATCTAATATTATATCCCCCAAACAAATATTAACAATTTTATACGTTAAAATTGAATAACAACTACTAATATCTACCAAACAATTTGGTGGTGGAGGTAGAGGACATGCTCTACTTGTTGATGGTGTCAAACAAGGGGTTTTAGAAGGTGTAGGTGTAGGCGTTGGTGTATCACATGGGAATGAGTTAGAAGACGTAGGTGTAGGAGTAGGAGTAGTTCCACTCGGAGGACTTACCGAAGGTGTCATTGAAGTTGTTGGCGTTGGTGTTGGTGTCGGAACATTTAAACAATTACAATCATCCATACCTTTACCATCATAATAAATTGTAATAATATCGCCAATAGCAGGTTCTCTAACTGAGTTAAGATTACTTGGGTTACTAATAAGTGTAATTTTATTAGTTCCAACTAATGAGTTCATTTGAACAACGTAGTTATCGTTAATAGCGTAAAAATTGTTAGTTAATGCGCTCCAACTAATTGTATCGGCACTTGTGTTACCGGTAAAAAATCCTCTCATTACCGCTCTATTAAACACAGGACTTATTTGAGAATCCATAAAAGGAATCCCGTAAGTATTACCCGCACCTCCATCAACATAATAAGGGTATTTTACATTACTTTTATTTGACTGTGGAATACCGCTTGAATTTTGAGCATTGAAACTCGGCTCTAATATTACTGTATCGAATTGATTATAACTTGTTGGTAAGGTATTATATGAAACCTCACTATCCCCTACTTGGAAATAAGAGATGTTAAAATTTCCTTGTGACAATTTTTCTCGTCCAATATCGGTTAATCTTGTGTTAACTAACCCTGCAGTATTTTTTATTATAAATCCCATTGACTATAAATATGTATATTTTTTTTTTATGCAACAATTACGGTACAACAATTACAACCTGATAATTTTAAATTCGTTATTGAATATTTCTCTTCACTTGTTCCGATGTAACAATTAATTGATTCATTTTTAGTTACGGATGTTATTGTTGTCAAAAGTAAAACGTCAGTATTATTCATGGTAACTTGGTTCCATTGTTCTGAATTTGAGTCGATATAAACCGTATTTGACTGACATCCAGCAATAATACTTGGGGTTTCGGTATTATCAACCCCTACACTATTAGGTATAATACTTTCATTATTCATGACTAAATCACTATCACTTTGAGATGTTGATGATTCAGAATCTGGTGATGACTTTGAAATATTTAAATGACTAATATCAAATGTTAAAGATACCCCATCAGGTAGTGGTGGCGTTATTTTAATAGTTGTTTCGTATTGTTTTGTAACACTGTTATTTGACACTTCTATAGTTTTAGATGTTGTATTTACCCCAACATTATATGTTGTTGGTTTTGCTGGGGAGTTAAGAATTACACTTAAACTAGTAATAATACCCGTATAATCTACCGTAATAACATTGTAAGTACCTGAACATAAATTATTAAAAATCGGCATATTTTTATACGTCAATCCCGCATCTATAGAATATGTGTACGGTGGTGTTCCCCCATTCGCGGTAATTGTAATTCCACCATCACACCCACAAATAGTTTGATTTTTGGTTACATTCATAGTTAATGGTATTATTCCGTCCCCAACTAACACACCAACACCACCACCAAAAAGTAATGATTGACAAAGACCTTCATAAACAATAACGCTACCTGTATTACCAATTAGAAACCAACTACCATAAATCGGTGGAGATGTTGGATTTAAATTTGATATCACATATAATGTTGGTGTCGCCGCAGATACTAACCATTGTGATTGAGATGTATCCCAAATTATTGCTTGTTGACTGTTGTCAGAAATCCATGCCGGTTTTCCATCATACATTCCATTTGGGTTAAAGTGTGTTTGTGTTTCCACATAAATTCCTTGTACCAACATGTTTCTAACCATACATAACTCATATTCAGTTGGGTATGGTGATGTTGTTGTTGTTGATGTGGTTGAGGTTGTTGTGGTCGTACCCGTCAAAACACATGTCGTATTTGCAGTAAAATCTCCGTAATAATCCACAACTATCGCACCATAGGACCCTGCGCTTAAATTATAAATAGTTGGACCAACCCCTCCGTTTGACCAACTAATAACATATGGAGGAGTTCCTCCTGTTATTATTAACGATGCAATACCATCAGTTGATTCAGGTTGCGTTGGTTGAGATATATTACACTCAACCCCCATTTGAAATAGTGTGATGACATCACAATCACTAACTCCTGTTGTTATACAAGTCGTTTCACCAGTGATTTTATGTGGGGATTTATTACTCATTTACAATAAATACATTTACAATTGATTTTCTACAATCCTTTTCATTATCTCAACGTATTTTATTGTTGAGCTATTTGTATCCACAAAATCAAAATAATTAATATTTTCTTTCAATTTATCTAAAGGATTAACGTTAATAAATTCTCCCTTATAAAACTTGGTATCTTTTAAATCATGAGTCACTCCTGCCATATGTAATATTGGTTGTTTCTCATAAATAGTTACATTATCAGTCGCCCAAGAAAACCCCAATTCATTTGTTATTTTTGTTTCAACCCCAAAGTACCAAAGGTTCCATAATAAAGACCACATCTCAGCCGTCCAAAACTGAATCTCACCTGAACTGATTGGAAATCTTTTTTGATAACTCATCATTTGGTCATATAAAGGCGTACAATCTTCATAGATTTTATTCCATATGAATGAATCCGTATTTTTTATAATGTATTGACCTCCTCCTGAGTTTTCTTGGTTACATTTAACACAGTCAACTGAAACTCCAACAACATCTACCATCTCTTGAATCAACTGTCCTTTATTAGACGTTGGGTGATGTTTCTCATATCGATTACAACAGTCATTGATATAGTTGTACCCAATGTATCCAACAGTATCGGATAAGTAGGTTATATCGTCAGATAATAAAGTTTCTAAGTCGGGTAGTTTTCTAAAAATAATATCCGCATCATGTAAGAAAAAACATTTCCCAATTTCAGGAAATTGTTCTAACCATTTATAAATTAAAAATGGTTTAATGTTCGGGATATAATGTTTTTGATGTCTAGTGTCTAAATAATGATGAACATTAATTCCCATAGATTTAAGTTCTAAAGATTCTTTTGTTGGTTCTGTATTACCATTAACCATAGCAAAAATTACATGGATTTGATTAGGGTCAATCCCCATTTCTATAAAATTATATGAGTACACTTTGACTTGCCAATGAAAATATGGAACATCAGGTTGCGCGGTTACAAATACTAAATTGTGAGTCATAATAGAGTTTGTTTTAAATATATAAAAATTTTAATCTTAATAAATGGTGAGTTGGAGTATATTTATTGAATATGAAACTACTTAAAACAATTTCTAAATTAGTTGTGGAATCTCAAAGAGCTTTTGATGAGGCGGCCGAAAAAGGGGTTAGCGAAAAAGAATTAGATAGACTTGAAAAAAACTATAAAGAGTCTCTTAAACTAATGAGACTTTACGATAATTTAGGTAAAAAACAAATCAAATAACCCTTTGGGGGTTACTATATTATATTTAAACTCACTAACATGGACATTCACCAATCAAATTGACAGTCCCTCCAACTGTCGTTGTTGGTAATGTAGTTGAACATATTGATTGGGAGGCATTATCAAGTATTAGACTATTTAACCCTAAATCTCCACAACAACCATTAAATAAGAATTGTATAGAAAAAACTCCTGTTGCAATTAATTCGTACGTTAAACATAACGCGGGTGTTGGTGTTGGAGTTGGTGTTGGAGTTGGAGTTGGAGTTGGAGTTGGTAACCCACAACTTTGACAATCAATATCGTAAGATATTTTTAAGGCAATTTTAACATCCACATCAATTAATGATACATTTGAATTACAGTTAGTGTCGATAGTTATTATGTTGTTTAAATAATCTAAAAGAACTTCTCCAATACCTTCATAAGATAATAAAATTTCTTTTACCACATCGTAAAACAAACTATCTAAAGGATAGTCATTTAATGTTGTCCCCGTATAGAAAGAATGGGTTTGAGTATCACCACTAACCGTCACTTCGGCATAAAATATTGTTTGATGTAATAGACAATTGGTATCACCGCTAGTTAAATCGTAAAACCCTTCGGTTAACATTTGTTGAGGCCCTTTTCTAACGGTTTGTCCCGTATTCATAAAATCGTCATCACAAATATTAAATGTTTGATAAGAAGTTAATACATTAAATCCATTAATTATTATGTCTCTTGTTTGAACGCATCCATTATCATCAATAACAGTTAATGTATACGTTCCCGCAGATAACGTATTAATAGTTAATCCTGTTTGTCCACTGACATTTAAACTCCAATTTAAAATAAATGGAGGTTCTCCACTTGTAATAAATGTACTAATAGTTCCATTAGTTCCATTAGTAGAATCGGTTCCGACTAAAACAAAATCAACCGTACTTGAATTGTTGATGGTAAATGGTACTATTTGGGCGCAACCTCCATTATCGGTCACCGTTGCCGTATAATTGCCTGAAGGTAAATCTGTAAATGTGTAAGATAAATCACTACTGAACACTGTACCACCATCAATTTCATAATGATACGGGGCGGTTCCTCCTGACGTAATATTCAATGTAACCGCACCATCATTTAAATTACAAGTAGTACCTGTAGTCTCAATTGATAAATTAAACAACTCAACATTATTAATGGTATAGGCATGTGTAAAAACACATGGCCCCATATCAGATATTGTTAGAGTATAATTGCCCGAAGATAATCCATTAAATGTCCATGAGGTAAAACTACCTGTAATTACTGTAGAATTACCCAATGAATCCGTTAAAGTATACGTGTATGGCGCCGAACCACCAAAAATGGTTACTTGTATTTTACCTGAAGTATTATTACATACTGAATTAGTTATATTAACCGATGTTACCGAAAGTCCTCCTGGCGTTAATAGTGAAGTGGAAGATGTGAAATTACATAATCCCGCATCCGTAACTTGTACTGTAAACACTCCTGAAGATAATCCCGTAAAAGTATATGTTGTCGCAAAACTAACCGCAACTGTCCCATTAGAACCTGAATAATAATATGGGGAAGTTCCACCTGTTATTGTTATTGTTACTTCTCCATCGGCAGAAAAACAAGATGGACTTTCAACCGTGAAAGCCCCCAATCCAACATGAGGAACTGTTGACACAGTTACTCCACTACTTTGCACACAACCTGAACTATCGGTTACGGTAATAATATATGGTCCAGCGATTAATCCTGTTATTGATTGTGTTGTTTGACCGTTTGGCGACCATAAATAAGTATAAGGAGGTGTCCCTGTTAATCCTGTTATATGTATCGAACCTGAATTAACCGCACAACCCGCATCATTTACAACATATAAACCAATCTCAAGTGGAAGTGAGTCTTTGATAATACATGTTTCTGATTTGCCTGTACATCCACCACCGTCATCACCAACGACATAATAAGTTCCTGCCGATAAACTTCCAAAGCTATATGAAGAACTTAAACTTATACCTGACGTAACATACCCCGCAGACATTTCATATAAATAAAAACTACCTGTTCCGTATAAGTTAGATGTTGTCGCAGTAACAGAACCATTGTCTAAACCACATAAAGTATTTGTTTGGCTTGTGATACTAACACATGTTCCCGTTGAGATGTAAACATTAACGGGCAAGATAGTATTTGTGGGGGAACAACTATCGATAATATTAAACGTGTATGTTCCTCCTGATAATACTGATTCAGAGTAATTAACAACCCCCGCCCCTAATGATGTAGTCCCCGTATAAGGGCTAATCCACTGTATTGTGTAGTCAGGAGCACTTCCTACGATATCAAGACTAAACGCTCCTGATAAATCATTTAAACAGTCACCTGTTATGCTTATTGTATATGATAAAAGACACGACATTAATTACATAAAATATTAAAGTTTATTCCGATATTCAATCTAAAATTGACACCTTGTTCTGATACCGAACACACTTGATTAGATAACACCACGGTATCGGTTGTTGTTAAATAATAATCATAACCGTAATCTTTTAAACTCTCTAAAGCAGTTAAAAGACCGTCATTATATGTTGTTCCTGTTGGGACACTGTAAATTGGGCTACTGTATCCGATACCATTAAAAAATGGGTATTTTACAACCGTTATATTATCAATTTGTAAATCAACAAACCATTCACTAGTCATTCCGTTAAAATCACAATCATTTAATTTATATCCGTTTGCCGCCAAATAATTTGTCATCAATTGTCCTAACACCCCGTTAAAATTTGTTATGGTTGGGTGATTAGTCCAAGGATAAATAGGGCACTCAACAATTTCTAATGGACAATCAGGTGAGAATAAGTTTGAAGTAATTGAACATGGCTTACAAGGTATCTTCATTAATTGACATCCCTCTTGTCTTCTCCAAACAAATTTTTGTCTGTGGAAGATTGAGTTTTCAAATCTAACCCCTGTATTCCAAATGGTTGTTGCTGGAACCATTTGTTCGACCAATCGTATCCAATAATCGCCCAACCCATTAACATACTCCATCATAGTTTTGTATGAAAAATTGTCATTTGGAATTCCAATAGTTTCATTTGATTGTAAGTACCTCCAAAATATAGATTCTAAAGTAGGGTATCCGCCTGTCTTACCATTAGATGAGTATTGTCTATTTCTAACATTAATAGTGTTCAACCAAAATGTTTGAGCAAATTCAAAGAAAGTTTTTCTTTTAGGTTGTGGATTAATTTCGGTCCAATCTACACCTCCTCTACTTGGGTAAGGACTATATGGTTTTGGGTCGCATGGTGTCGGCGTAACATAATTCAATCCTTCATCAGGAATTGGATAATTATATTGTCTGGACATGTACCATATGTCATAAGCAATACCTTGAGCAGGATTTAAGAATAAATCAACGTTTTTAACGTTTAACACTAATCTTTCGTCTGACACATAATATCTTGCGTTAAAATTACCATCAAGATTTGTTCTAATACCAACCTCATTGTCAACCCAACTTTTATTATTATCAATTGTTTCTCTTAATGTATACCCTAAATCCATAAACGGAAACTTACGATATCTATTCAAATATTCTTGACCATACGAATATGGTAATAATACTGTTTGATAGTTTGGGTTATTTCCAACAAAGACACTATTTGTAAGGTCAACATTTTCAGGGGCTCTGTGTTGAGGTGTTTGTTCAAACCATCCACTACCCATTTGAAAGAAATAACTTTCAGAGTTGGTTGGTGTTGTTGGATACCCATATTCATCCATAGGATATTCATCAATAGTAATATTAACGTCTTGAATATCGCCAGTCGTTGTAAATCCTGTATAAGGATATCCAAAGATTGAGAATATATTCCCCGCTTCTAAAATTGGAATTTGTTGTACATAAGTACCTCCCGATATTTGCGAGAATTGTGTATCAAATTGTGATAGGTTAATTTTTTGGTCGGCAAGGTAAACGTATTCGTTAAATTCAACTAATGCTTCAGGAGCCCCAATTAATCTCAGTAAAATTTCAATCGATTTTCTTGTTCCTTTTGATTTAAATAAAAAGGCGGAATTTAAAACTAAATTTCTATAGTATTGATAATTTAATTCGTCAGGAGTTTGTTGTTGTGAAACACCTGGATAAACAGATGCGTTATTATTTGTTGTTCCAAATACTGAGGTCAACAATTCTGTTTCAGATATTGGCGAAATGTTTATGTTCCATCCAAGAGTTTGAGCAAGATTTTTAAGTAACTGTGAAGGAATATCATTACTAACATTGTAATTAACTGATGTCATGTAAGATAAGGCGGTGATATATTTTTTAACATCATCAAAACTTTTACCGTAAATTTGTAATACTTTTTCTACTTTTTGGTCTGGCGTATCAAACTCTTTAAACGCTCCTGTAGTTAAAAATCTTGAAACTAAATTTGTTCGGTATAAATCAAAAGACTCACTAATATCATTTATTGAGGTGATATATGTTTCGAAAGATTTAGTAATAATATCAATATTCCACGCCCCATATAACGGCCAAGAAATGTTTGAGTTTTGAATATAATAACTTCCGTCTTCAGCCTCTTTTGGTATTTTAAATGTCGCAGTATATTTTGGACTTACATTTCTATTTAATAAAAAATTTTCAACTTCATCTAAGTTTTCGTTGAATACTTTATTAACTTCCAAATCGTTTGGTCTTATAACTAAATCATCATTGGTGAATGTTGCCCCCAAAAATGGGTTACCGTTAACGTATAATTTTAATGTTCCACTTGTTAAACTTGTTGTTGGTACAATACCAACCACATTATACCCAATACCCTTATAGTAAAGCGAGTATTTTGTATACTCAACTTTCATATCTCGTAAAGAAGAAACTTGAATTTCTTTTAACAGTAGGTTTCTTGTCGAATTAACCGTAAAATCAATGTCAAAAGGATTTCTTAATCTCGATAAATCTAAATCAAAACTTGTCTCATTATTAGCATCACTAAATAAAATATTATTGGCCGTAGGTCCTGTAATATAATTAGTCCCCATAAAAGTCGCCTCTAATGCCGCAGGGAAATAACTAATAATCGTAGTGATAGATGCCGACATTCTTTTAACCATAGAACCGTACATTGTAAAGTTCGTAACCTGTGTTAAATCAAAATTAGGGTAAACCTTAAAATTATTTTCAACAATAGTTTTTGATTGATTAATTGACTCAATTCCTAACAAATTTAAATTAATAGGTTCAGAAAAAGTTCCCGTATTAAAAGTTCTATTTGTCTTTTCATTTACGGATGAAGTAAAGTCAAAATTACCTTGCGTAAGACCTCCTCCCGCAACAAGTTGTAAACCAACTAAGTCGTCAGAAAAAGTACCAGCGCCTGTGGCAGACTGTGGTGGGCAAGTGTATTTCTTAGTAGCCATTACTGAGTTATGTTTGTAAAGTTTTTACTAAAATCAATGTTATTATTTCTATCTTGTCTAACCTCATATAACAACTCATTAAATTGGTCTCTAATTTCGTATAAATTGTATTGTTTATAGATATTATTTTGACTGTCGTATAATGTGTAAATACCGTCATCAATTGACTTAGTTTGGTTACCAAATAACGCAATTGCCAACGTTGAGAAATCGTGTTCAGCAATTTCTATATCCAAAGTAATTGGATTAAAGAACGTGTTTGTTATTGTTATCTCTTGGTCAGGTTGTCCTATATAAGGTATTGCGTTTGGTTTATTTGTCGGTGCCGATGATGGTGATAAAGTACAGAAAATTAAATTAGTATTATTATCGGTATATCGGTATCTAATCGATTTCTGTGATGTATTTGTTAAATTTTGTACAATTGGCTCACAGAAAAAAGAAGATGTTATCAACCTAAAGAAATTAGGAATTTTTGTTCCATCTGAGTTTAAGTATTCAATTCTAAAACCGATTAATCCTTGATTAATAAATTTATTTTGGTACTCAGTTGGTACTGAATTTAAATCAATAATTATTCCTCTAACATTAGGTAATGCAGATAAAACACCACAATCTAAAATTTTAGTTCTGATTTGAGCAGGCCTAATTAATAAAGTATAGATACCAATCTTATTAAATTGGTCTGCAGGTAATTTTAAGTTATATAAACCGCCTAAAATTTCAACATCGGCATTTCCTCCTGTACTTGCATTATTAAAGTAAGGTCTTAGGATAGACGGTGCGTCTAACTTAGTTAAAACAAAATTATCTGTTTCGTCCCTTGATGGGGTAAAATTCAAGATTATCTCCACATCTTCGGGGGATACATCGGCGGGCCTTATTGTCCCATAAATTCCAATTGCCATTCTATTTCTTTTTTAATAAATATCCTTTTTATATTTTTATTACGTTGAAAAATTTATATCCGTATTTTTCGAGGTCCCCAACATTATCAACTTCCCCTAATCTTTCTAATCTTTCTAAAACTGAGTTTTTCCCTCTTTCAATGAAAACGTTGGTTTGTATTTCTGCTTCATCAATTACATTTAATAATACTTCATTTTTTGTTAATGCCGAACAAACCATCATGTCGGGGGTCATTCCTGAAGAATAAACCGTAAACACAGTGGTCCCATCATTATAATCATAGTAGTTAATATCATTAATTGTATAGGCGGTGTATATGTTATCGATAGACGGTCCATGAAAAACTCCAACATTTCCTGAAGTCCCTGTTACTTGAACACCTATCTTATATTTTCTAGCAAACCTTGTCGGGTCATACTTACTACCATATTGGATTAGGTCACTCATAGTTGAGTTTGTGTACCCCGTAATTAGGAATGGGACTGTTGTATAATTGTAACTTGATTGGTCGTACACATCACAATTAGAATCTCCTGTAAATAAATAATCATACATCAACGAAGTTCCTGACCAATTACCTCCCGCAGGAGTAAAATAAGCCGTTCCATTAGGGTTAGTCGCAATAACATTCGTAAACGGTACCGTAACATCTTTTTTAATAACATTATATCCCCATGGACTCATTCCCGACATTATAATGGTATATTCACCATTTGATGCGTAAGTATGGGTATAATAGTTGGGAGCCGTAATAGGAACCAATTGTGGTGGGGAACCATCTCCCCAGTCAATCTGATAGTTTGCAAAGGTTAAATACTTTTTAAACTCGGTGTCTGAAGTATTGTAAAAATAATATGTGTTTGGAGCATAGGTTGAGGCAGAAAATAAAAAATTAGTCATTGTATCTTTTTGTAACACCATTCCATCAAATACCGAATAATACCC
>Ga0315284_10011285_pt1 | contig 12743 bp, 10 predicted proteins | sample YL17G09_16_MG_FD_203696 | JGI IMG/M metagenome (GOLD analysis project Ga0315284, IMG submission 203696) | Sediment microbial communities from Yellowstone Lake, YNP, Wyoming, USA - YL17G09_16 | ecosystem: Environmental > Aquatic > Freshwater > Lake > Sediment | place: USA: Wyoming | collected... | reverse complement strand
CTTTTCCACCACCTCCAGCGGCTTTTCCACGTCGATCCATTGTCTGGAGACTAAATCCTTTAATAATCAACAAAACAAACCCATCAATTTTTTTCTAAGCGTATTTTATCTTCTTTTTTGCCTTTGTCGCCTCGATCTTCAATTTCCTCTCTTCCTGCATCGCCTTTTCTTTATCCTTATTAACTCCATATTTGCTAACAACTTCGCTAATCCTTCTCAGAATCACCGGTGGCGGCATATTCGCCGTGTCCAAATCCGCCTTCCAATCTTCATCCATCCGAATATTCCTCTTTTCCATCCATAATTCCACTGCATATGTCTTCGTCATGTCGTTGTAATCATTGAAAACCTTGTCGTATTCCCGCAAATAAATATACCGCCCTAAAACTTCATCCCAAACGTATATGTGATTCCGATTATGTATAATCGAATAATAATTCGTATTGCGCTCCAACCACATCAAATCCCTTATGTAATCCACTACATGCTCCAATGTATGATTACTATCCCCATTTTTTACGTAGTCTTTACACAAGTAATGCGTCTTTTTCTCCATACAGCCATATTTCATCAAATTATCCTTCAAATTTTCCTTCCTCTTTTGTTCCTCTCTAATCTTATCAATAATCCTCTTTGCCTCCCTTAACGCTAATTCCTCATTTAATGTTCCACCCTCAGATATAAAACGGTCCGCCTCCGCCATTGCCCACATATAATGCAGCCCATGTTCAGCTAAAATATTCAGAACAATCGCCTTCCTTTCCTGCATCAATCTATCCTTGCGCTCACTCTCTTCTTTCCGTAATTTTCGCATATTTTCGCTCTTTTTGTCCATCATTTCGCGCTTTTTGTCAATTTTCTCCTGTCCATATTTTTTATAAATGTAGCGTTTTACGATTTCCTCGGAATACATTGAATCAAACCCCTCTAATTGCGTCATTTCAGAATTCGACAGTTTATACAAATCTTTTACATAAGAACCCGGCAATAGTTTTACATAGAGCAAATGCGTGATATAATGAAAAAAACACATCAGTGGCTCCATTGCATATAAATTATCGATGTCATACTTGCGAATTCTTTTCACATTATTGGAGAGTATTTCACTTAATATTACATTATTGCGAACACTCATCTTTTCATTGATATATCGCTTAATAATCGCTTCTACACGTTCCATAAGGTCAGTATCATCCTCTTCCCGAAGCGATTTTAATAGATTTATGGTAGCATCATAGCGGTATGACATTGCATCTATTTCACAAGTCTTTTCTAACATATGGTATATGATTCTTTCAATTGCCGAATCATCTAATTTTAAGAATAAAAACATATAATTAATTATAAAAAAGAATTTTTAAATCAAGAAAATTTCAATAATGATGGTAGACCATTTTGTCAGTTTCGTAGTAGCCAACGACTCTATTGAATGCATACACTTTGCGTCCACGACCCGATAAAATCAATTGAGTCATTTTATTGAAATCGGATCTTTGAAAAGTCGTTCTTTGATTCATGTATATTTTTCCATTTGAATAGTTGCAAATCATGTGTGACTTTGAGTCTACTGGAACAGGAATGTTCTTGATTTCAGTAATCCCATAGACTGTGTAAGCCGGTAATTTTTCAATGTGATTGGGTAGAATTTCCTTAGACCAAGCACATTTTGTAATGTCCTTTTCTTCCCAGTAATTGGAAGGATGGGTTGGCGTGCGCTTTCCTCCTTCCGATCCTGGGGTGGACACTGGGGTGGACACTGGCGTGGACACTGGTGGTTGAAAGGGCAAAGGTGCCAAAATCTTCTGCTTCTTGGCAACAGGTTCATCTTCATTTTCTTGCTTCACATCGACCGAAAGAAGCCACCTTTTTTTAGGTGTTTGCTCCGATTTCTTGAAGTATTGTGCAAAAATGCTTGCGTCCAGTTGAAAATCTTTGTCAATTGGTGACTGGTTTTCTCCAACATTCACAATGAAAACACGGTCAATCCCTGGAATGTCAGCCATTTCTTTGTAATCTTCTTTCGAGATAAATTCCGGTGTTTCAAACAGCAGGACGTAGTCTGGTGTGAAGCAAAGAATTTGCTGAATCAGACCAACTATGGCTCCATCTATTTTGGGGTCAATGATGTTGTGTCCATCGGGATTTTCGGGGCAATGATAGATTGTCCCCGAAAATTTAATTCCTGTTCGCTTTGTCATCTCGGATTGCACCAAACTAGTTGGCAGCAAAATTGAGGAACGCTTCGTCGGCAAAATAGTCTGAATGATCATTTTAGTAGTAAGTTGGAAGATTTGTCATATAATAAATCATTTTTTTTATAAAATTGAGCATTTAACTAATCTCATAATTTTCAAATAAATTTTATAAAAATTAGACAAATATTAAATCTATTTGATATATATTTCATTTTATTATTTTGTTTACAATCTATATAATGTGTTGTAGAGCCCCATTTTTATAATATATCCCGAGCAAATATTTTAAAAATTTTTTAATTATTTTTTTTAATTAAAATATTTATAATTATAATAAAGAAAATGTTATGACTGACTATATTTTTTGTAAAAATAAATACTCATTATATTTTTCAAGAAATTCTTCCCATAATTTTTGAATATCTGGATTTTTCATAATTTTTTGTTTTTTCAAATAATTATTTTGTTGAGCATTGATCCAGTTTCCCATTTTTTTTATTGAATCGTTTATATCTTTTGATGATGGTCGTTTTTTATTTTCATCGATATATTTTTCAACTTTTTTGATTATATTTTTCCATAATTCTTCATTGCTGATAAAATATTCATTATATTTCTCAATAAATTCTTCCCATAATTTTTGAATATTCAGATTTTTCATAATTTGTTGTTTTTTCGAATAATTAATTTGTTGAGTATTAATCCATGCTGCTAATTTTTGTATTTTATTATTTTTATTAGTATTTGATGGTCGTTTTTTATTTTCATTGATATATTTTGTAACTTCTTGGATTTTATTTTTCCACTGCTCTTCATTACTAATAAAATATTCATTATATTTCTCAATAAATTCTTCCCATAATTTTTGAATATTCAGATTTTTAATAATTTTTTGTTTTCTCAAATAATTAATTTGTTGAGTATTAATCCATATCCCCAATTTTTTTATTGAATAATTTTTATCTCTATCTGATGGACGTTTTTTATTTTTATTGATATATTCTTCTACTTTTTTCATTGTATCTTTCCATAATTCTTCTTTACTAATAACATATTCATTATATTTTTCAATAAATTCTTCCCATAATTTTTGAATATCTAGTATTTTCATAATATTTTGTTTTTTTAAATAATTAATTTGTTGTTGTATGATCCATTTCCCTAATTTTTTAATTGTATTATTTTTATCATATTGTGATGGTTTTTTTTTATTTTCATCGATATATTTTGCAACTTTTTTGATTGTATCTTTCCATAATTCTTCATTGCTGATAAAATATTCGTTATATTTCTCAATAAATTCTTCCCATAATTTTTGAATATTTGGAATTTTCATTATATGCTTATTTTTCGAATAATTAATTTGTTGGTTTGATATCCATATTCCCATTTTTTTTATTGAATCATTTATATCTTTTATTGATGGTCGTTTTTTATTTTCATCGATATATTTTTCGATTTTTTTTAATTGCATTATCCATTTATTTTCAATACTTATACATTGAACTGATATATATTCACGTAATGTTTTCGTATAATCAATATCTTTTTTAATATAATTTAAATTCCCTTTTTTTTCATAATTTCCACTTCTTCCAATTATTTTATTAAAAAAATTTGTATCATCATTTGTTTTTAAAAATTGTAACATTTCGACTGTTTTATCTAAATCATCAGACCATATAAAACAATTCGCAATTTTATTTGGATTCTCTTTATTTTTCCGATTTGCTCTACACATTCTTTGGACTGCAACAATTTCATTATTATTTATTTTTGTTATAAAAATACTATCGCATTTTATTACATTAATTCCTTCATTCATAATTCGGACACTACTTAAAATACTAATTTTATTTGTATTATTCTGAAAATCATTTAGAATTTCTTCTCTTTTTTTAAAAAATGTATTTGCGGTAATACTATTTGTCCAACAATTTATTCCATGATATTCAATTGAAATTTCTGTAAAGATCTTATTAAATATTTCACACTCTTCAATAGAACAACAATATACAATACATCTTCTACTACCAGTTTCTAACATACCACTCAATAAAAATAAACATTTTAATGTTATATCATTATCTAAATGTTTTAATTCATATGGAATATCAATATCTACTTTCTTAGTATCTAAATCTAAAATTGGAACATTGATAAGATAATCGCATATATAATTATTTTTAATTGCTTCTGACATTGGATAATAATAAATAATATCACAATTTAAATATTCTATCATTATATCAGTTGGTGTAGCTGTTAATAATAATGTTTTCAATAATTTATTATTTAAATAATCCATAATTTCTTGATAATGAATTAGATTATGGGCTTCATCAATAACAATAAGTGAATTCTCAATATTTATTTCTGGATACTTAATAAAAATATTTAAAAAACTTTCATATGTAATACTCATAAGACATGGATTTTCAAATGATCTTATTACTTTTTCAACATTAGTTGTTCCTCCTTCATCACTATCAACCAATATTTTAGATTTATCTGGAATAAAAAGATGTATTCTATCTAACATTTGTTTTGTTAAAATTCGTAAAGGAGATAAAATAATAACATTTTTATAATGAATATCTCGAATATAATTTCCCAATAGGACAGTTTTTCCAAGTGCACAAGGCATTGATATTAAGCCAATATTTTCCCATCCTTTTTTTAATTCAATTAATGCTTCTTCTTGTGGTAAATATAATTTATAATCAATTTCTTGATTTTTAAGTATATTCACACCATTTCCTATTTTATTATTGTATTTTAATAAATTATGTATAAGGTTTGGATTATATGTAAAACTATCTCTTACTTCAATTTGTAATCTACAGGTGTGATAAAGATATCCAATACTAGATTGATTTTTTGGCATTAGTCTTGTAAAAATAACTGATAAAAATGAACCTAAATCAGAAGCAGTTAAATATTTTTTAGAATCCCAACATTTTGCTTGTAATCCGTGATATACTCCATTATTATCAAGTGCAAGACCATCAAGACCATATTCTCTAATATTATTTTCATCTTTTTTAATTCTTTCTTTTCTTTTTAATCTATGAGAATTATAATCCATAATAAATCCAGAAGCAAATAAATGTTCTTCGGGAATATACTTCCAATGCCAAACTAATTGATTTGTATTATTAATGTGATATTCACACATTTGATATTCGTATTCTTCATAATCTTGCATTATTTATATTTTTCTTTAATTGAATTTTTTTAAATCAATTAAAGAAAAATATAAATAATGCAAGATTTTAAAGAAACCAAATATAATTTATTTTATACATATATTCTGCAAAAATAGTATAGAGTATATTAAATTATTCTAAAATTAATAATTTTTAGAATAATATATTTTATATTTTATAAAATTGAGCATTTTGATAATAAACTGGTTTGTTCTTGTTCTTGTTCTTGATCTTGTTTTTGTTCTTTTTTAATCATAGGTTGTAATCCAATTTTTTTTCTATTATTTTTTGGCTTAGATTTAAAAATTCCAGTAAATTTATTCTTCCAAGATGGTTGTTGCGTATTATTGGAAATGAGATTTCCATTTTTATTCACTTTCTTAACATTAGATGCAATCAAACAATCGCTATTATTTATATAATTTCCTGATGGTAAACTAAAAATTCTTTTATCTTTTTGATATAATGTATAATTCTTTGTTGGCTCTTTTCTTAATTTACCTTCTGAAATATTAGGAAGTCGTAAAACCATTACATATGATACACCCATATAACAAGCGTGGCAAAAAGTCATTGTTAATTGTGCATAACAACTATATTGGATTTGATTTGGCATTCTTATTTCAGCTTCTTTTTTATATTCTTTGGTTGCATTTGATCCTTTTGACAAAGGATTATATAACCCACCGACTTGTTTTGGTTCTTTATCTTTTGGAATTTTTCCTACTAGAGTTTTCATTTTTTCAATTTTATTAAATAATTCCTGTATTTCTTTTAATTTTGCATCAGGCATTGCGATTTCCAATATTGGGTATTGCTCTTCTGCTTTTGTGCCAAAATTTATTTTAAATTTTTTTTTATATAATTTCTCATCATATACACCGTTTACTTTTAAAGCATCAAAATTGGTGAATAATTCAACAAAATTTTCGGTTGATAATAAATCATCCGCAGTTAAATCAATTGTTTTTTTTTTCTTTAATTCTAACATATCTCTAATTTCTCCAATTTCTTTTGTTCGACCAGTTTTTGTATAAGATTTGTATTCGTCTCTTAATAATGTAAAACCAGGATGGTCTAAATCTGCTGGTAAAACAATAATTGGATCAAGATTTGCCGTGACCCTGTCTAATGTGAAAACAGGTTTTTCATCTGCTATATTTAAAAATGCATTAAATTCATTTCGCCCTAGTGCGTCAAATACACAGCAAGCTCCAAATGTAACAACGTGAATAGGAACATTTATAAGAGCTGGATTATATTTCTTTAGATAATAACCAAAAAGAGATGCTAATGCTCCTCCTAATGAATGCCCTGTAATAATAACTCTTTCAAATTGGTGTGATTCTAATTCTTTTATTTTTGTGCATATGTCTTGTATTGATGGCTTTAATGCTTTAATAAATCCATAGCCGGCTTTTCCTGGCTTATTTTTTTTATTATTATTTGCATTTGAATTTACTGTTTGTTGTGTATTTAATTCACTCAAAAGTTGATCCGGAAAAGCAGCACTTTTCAAATCATGCTTAAAATCTTCAATACTACTTGATCCTTTAAATGATATAAATAATATTTTTTCAGAGTTGAATTTACTTATTGGATTATGGTGAAAATATAGATAAACATTCATGTGTTCGCTATTTTGAACAAAAAACCCAATTGGGCTTGTGCCTTTTATTCTAGTATTATTAAATTCACCACAACCAGCCATTGGTGGCTGCTCTGCTTTCTGTTGTAAAGTATGTGCTTCAACTGTTCCAGTATTATTTGGTAGAACCCCTATTCCAACTTGTTTAGCATTCATTTTCGAATAATTTATTTCAACTTGTTTAGAATTAGTTTTTGGATCCGCTATTCCAACTTTATTACCATTTTTCTGTGGTTCAAGTATATCACCAACAATAGGTTTAAAATATTTAGAAAATTCTGGGTGTTCTTGAATATATTTGCTGTCAAATGAACACTTATAATTAAACAACTTGTCATATATTTTTTCTATTGCGCGAATGTAATTATTGAAAGCATTTGGTGTTACATCTAAATGCTGAGTCATCCTACAAAAAATGTCCGCCGGACAATACGCCATTCGACTCAAATATGAACATTGAGTTAATAATGCTTCGTATTTGAGTAGTGTTTCGACAGGATTAGTCGAGCCCTGTTTCAATTGATAAGCCAAATATGTTGTCCATTTATTGTCTTCTAAAAAATTTTTCCAATCACGTTTTGTATTCTTTTTCGGTTCAGAGTTAGATTTTGGTATGTTATTATTTGCCATTTATAGGTAATTAAGAAAATATTTATAAATTTTTTTTTGGTGATCCAAAATATTTTTTTAGACAATGAGTCCAAGATGCAATAGTATTGTAATAATGCTTTGTCTACCACAATCCCGTAACTTATTGCTGGGATCTAATTCCTGAGCCATCTGTAAGATCTGTTGAGGTGTAAAAACCCCTATCTCACAAATCTCACAACTTGGCTTAAACCTTCTTCGAAAATCAGAAAAAGAGGCTGTCGTCTTCCCACAGTAGATTCCTGTGTAGCAACTTGTATGACTCCACAAGAACTTGATCGGCTTATTTGGTTCAGTTCCAAAATCGGACGCATCCAAACAGGGGAGTTTATATTTGATCTCTTCTTTGAACTCTCGATTAGCAGCTTGCCAGGGTGTTTCTCCTGCATCTACCTCTCCGCCAGGAAGACCCCAGCATCTGTCTGTAGTTCTTACCAAAAGAATGCCTAGTGGATTTGCTAAAATAAGCAAGACAAAAGCATTGAATGCATGCTGGTCCATTTTTGGAACCTCTGTTAATCGTTTACGATCAGCAACAGAAGCAGCAGGACCACCACCACCGCCACCTCCACCGAAAGCTACAGCGCCACCGCCACCACCGCCACCTCCACCGAAAGCTACAGCGCCACCGCCACCACCGCCTCCAAGTGCAAACTTTGGCAATGAAGGTGATGGCTTAGATGGAGATGAACTGGGCAAAAATGACAGTAGGGCGTTGTACTCTGGAACACCAAAACCGGAAATGGTTCTGACTTCTCCCCCACGGGATTTGCCAGTTTTTGGATCAACCAAGGAGTAAAGCTTATTGGAAAATAATGAAGAAAAAGACGACGCTGAAACTAAATCAGCTTCACTAACCTGCACAAAATGGACACGAGGAAGCCCAAAAACACCATTAACATGAATGATATTAGTTGGCTTCTTTGCTCCAGAATGAACAAGACATCTTCGAAGCAAGGCTTCAAATGCCGCATCATCAGGTGATTTATGCTCAGAACGGTGTTCGATGATCGGCGATGAATTCGCCAAGACAACAAAAAACGGGTTTCCACCCATCAATGCGTAGAAAACGAACATAAATTCGATCATAACCGGTGTCGCAGGAGATAGTCTAGCTCCACCAGCAATACCAGTCACCTGTTGACGCCCGGAGGAATCACGCCCTTGACTTTTAAAAAAATCAGCTAGTAAACCCTGGTGTGATCTACTCATCTTTTTGTTGCGGGTTCGCAGAATCATCTAAAATCTACGATATAAACCCATCAATTTTTTTAGTCCAAAAACGCCATTTCTATATAATTGCGCACATAAACATTCTTCTTTGCTTGTTTAAGATATTCTTTTCGCGTATTCCATTTAATAAGTTGCGTCAAATTCTTATCTTTTAATGAGTTTGCGTGATATTGAATAGTATTATTATTGTCATATTTTATTGGATATTTGTATATTTGTGCCCGAAATATATACTCACTATCTGCGCCAAATCTTGAATTGTGGAAAAATCCCAAATAATTAAATAATTTTCGTTTAAATAAAATATTATGAAATGGTATTTTTTTTTTAGAAATAATTTTTAAATTTTTGTCTAAATATACTCTTTCAAAATTTTTTCCATATCCCCATAAATTTTTATCAGAATTCTTTAATCTATCCACCATATTTCCAATATATGTTGAATCAATATAATCGTCTCCATCCACAATTAATATATATTCACCCTTTGATAATAAGATGCCCTTATTTCTCGAATAGTATGTTCCATTATTTTCCTTATTTTCATATAATCTAATTTTTTCATTTGAAAATTGTTTTACTATTTCAATAGATGAATCAGTTGAGCAGTCATCTACAATAACAATTTCTATATTATTATACGTATTTTCCAATATTTTTGAAATAACATTTTTTAAAAAAATCTCATTATTATAATTAGGGATAATTACTGAAACCATACCTTTTGCAACACTGTACTTTTCCTCAATCTTTTTTCTTAAATCTCCCATTATTGTCTTTACCATATTATCAATATTCTTAAAAATATCATATTTATATTTTAAAATGATATCCACATCATTATAAATAATTATATCATTTTCAATATGGTAAACTCTAACGAAAAAACGATTTTTTGTAAATTTATCTCTTAAAATTTTAATAAGTTTTAATATATCCATTATTATATTATAGAAATTTTTTCATATCCACCCACGAATCATCATCACTTTCAGATTTTGAAATCTCATCATTTTCTGGAAATATTATACATGAACTATGCAGATCTACTCTTTCTGTAATTTTTACTTTTTTACAATATTCTCCCCATATCCGCGGCTGATTTGCTTTATAAAAATAGAAATTACTGGGCATGTTATATATTTTTCCGGTATAAAAATTCATTATATATTGCCTATAAAAAATTGAAATAAATTAAACGAATTAACTAATAGATATACTGACCACTAAAATAATGGCACACACAAGTTGGTATTATTCATTAGACTTTTCAGGAGATGAAGAAGCAAAACAAGCTCTCGAAAGACAACCCTATTTTATGCTCGAATGTTCCAAAATAAAGGGAGCTTCGTTTATGAGGGAAGTTTCAAAGAAAGATATTCCTGATCTTACAATAGAAGGATTCCTCTACAAAAGTACCGGAACTCATTATTTTGTTCTTGACAGGCATTGTGCATACTTTATTGGCGTTTTTTCTTTCACTACTTCAAATGGTGGAAGATTTGTTCGAACTTTTTTTCAAGAATTTGAAGAAATCAGCGCAAAAGCAGCCATTTTTTCACAAATTGAAAAAGAATTCAAAAAAATAAAAACATGCGTTGGATGTCAACAAACAGTGCAATCTATTATAGAAGAAGATTCAAATGAATACAAGATATCATTTGAATTATTATCTACTTTCAATCAACAGTCTCATGAACTCAAAAATCAGATCGACAATCTCAAAAAAGAGATTGAGATAATGGTCCATGAATATGTTATGATGGAATTAGGAATCATTCATCAAGCATCAGAAGGAACCACTGGAATAAATATTCAAGGGACCGTAAAACATTATCTTGAATATTTTTTATCTAAATAAATAATATGAATAATTATAAGAGGAAATTAGTAAGTTTCTGTATTTGGGGTAATAGTAATCTTTATAATCTCGGTTTATTAGAAAATGCAATCCTAATGCCAAAAATATTTCCTGGTTGGATTATGCATGTTATATATACAAAAACCTCAAACCAAAAAATTATGGATGAAATTGCAAAATTTCCTTGGGTTGAAATGGAAATGTATGATGTGCCAAATCATAGTAAAAATACAATGCTACGATTTTTACCTGGTATGCATCCACAAAATAATGTAGTAATATTTAGAGATGCTGATTCTAGATTACTAAAAAGAGATTATTTAGCCGTTATGGATTGGCTTAATAATACTGATAAAAAAGTTCATCTTATGCGCGATCATCCTGCAAATAAATCACGAATCATGGCTGGATTATGGGGTGTTCGAGAAGGAATAATTGCAAAACCGGAAATTGTCCAGAAATTTTATGATTATTTTAAAAAACCAGAATTTACTAAATGGACAGTTGATCAGGTATATTTACGTAAATATATATATCCAGTTATTGAAAAAACAACATGTATTCATGCAGAATTTAATGCATTTGAGCAATGGGCTAAACCATTTCCAAAAGGTTCTCCATCAAGACGATTTGGATTTTGTGGACAAACATTTCATTTAGCACCTGAAGCTTCTAAAAAAATGGGAATAAATGTACAAAGGTTAGGAAAGAAAAGATACATTTAACTAACCCCTTTTCACGACTCCGTCGTAAAAGGTGCTAACCCCCAAAACGCGGTCTTTGATATATTATAAATAGCAACTTTTCACGAATCTATTGTAAAAGGTGCTAACCCCCAAAACGCTGTCTTTGATATATTATAAATAGCAACTTTTCACGAATCTATTGTAAAAGGTAAAAGGTGCTACCAGATTAAAAAACTTGTAGAATTTTTAATCTATTTAGTTCAAATGACGAAGTCATTTTAATTTCCTCCCAAAACACGGTCATTGGTATTGTAAATTATTGGATGAAGAATATAGTTTATAAAAATATTTGAGGTTTATCCTAGGTTTATCCTAGGTTTATCCTAGGTTTATCCTCTAAAATTTCGCAGCCTTGACATTAGGAGAATCCTGTCGTAATCAGTGGAATACCCAACAAAGTGCGCCAATGCCATCCTCTTTTTTCCAATGTAGAAGGTGCACAAAACTTGAACTTGATAGTCTCTCCCATCATCATCATCGTCCAAATTAAATCGGCGGTGGAACAAAAGCGTAATAGTTGCATCTGATCCTGATACAATTTTTGGAATTGTTGAGGGCTTTTGCAATAAAAGCAATGAGTTTGCGGCTTTTTCAGCTGCTGGTGATACTTGTTTGGACTTTGTCATCGCAAGTAAACCTAAAAAATAATATATTTTCTAGCATCAATTTTTATTTAGTTCATCTACCAATTCTTTTGGGTCTGTAAAAAAGCGAACTTTATACCAATCTAAATCATGCTTAACAAACTCCTCATTTTGTAAATCTTCAATAAGCCGAACTAAATTATCGTAAATCCCTTTATAATTATATATATAGACAGGCTTTGAAATTTCATCAATTTGATTCTTCGTTATAACCTCCAATAATTCATATAAAGTTCCAAATCCACCGGGCAAAGCCAAAAACATATCGCCCAATTCAATCAATTTTGACTGTCTTTCTGTAATATTTTCAAAAATATAATCATCTGGGTAGCCATCAACTGTGAATTTTTTTATATTACTTGTAATCAATCTGCCACCTTTTGCCCTGTATGTATCGCTGACTACCCCCATAAGTCCTACATTTCCGCCACCATAGGCAATCGTTATTTTTTCTGTATCAAATGAGTTGACTAAAGTTTTGATTTCATCTAAATAATCCTGTTTGACTCCATTTTTTCCAGAGCAAAATATGGTTAAAATTTTCATATATATAAAAATA
>Ga0315284_10011284_pt1 | contig 12744 bp, 5 predicted proteins | sample YL17G09_16_MG_FD_203696 | JGI IMG/M metagenome (GOLD analysis project Ga0315284, IMG submission 203696) | Sediment microbial communities from Yellowstone Lake, YNP, Wyoming, USA - YL17G09_16 | ecosystem: Environmental > Aquatic > Freshwater > Lake > Sediment | place: USA: Wyoming | collected... | reverse complement strand
AAACGTAGTAGATGTAACACTTAATGTCTTGGAATTAAGATTTAGCGGACCTAATCTTGAATCAGCATCTTCTTCCCATTGATCTAAATACGGAGAATATGTCATTACATAAAGATTGTCTCCAAAAATCTGAAGAACCTTAAGCCATCCATTTCCACCATTGGCCCTCTCTTGGTAATCAGAATGAATCTGATACACTGTATATCCAGCATTATTTTGTACTATTTTTAGCTCTTCAGAATCTACAGGTGAGTGCATATGTCCACACAAAACAACCCGAACATTCGAATTTACTTTAATAATATTATCCCACATATACTTACCTTCGGTAGTATAAGTCCCATCTTCTTTCAAATAAGAATGAGTAACCAAAATTGCTATCCGATTAGAATACTGAGATAAAATCATATTTGCCCACGAAACAACTTTAGTTTTATTTTTTCCTGTATAAAATCCAAAATAAGAAATATTCAAAAATATATAATCAACATTTTTTATAGACATTAATTGATAATTACAATCGTTATTTCCTATATCTTCACAATATCCTCCCCATTCTGGTTTATCAGAAAAATTTGATACTGGAAAATATTGATCATAATATAAAACACTACTATCATGATTCCCTCTTAAAACAGAATAAGACACTTGATTATCATCTAAAATACTAAGAGAGGCACTAGCATTTTCCCACTCTACTTCCGTATTGCCATTAGTAATATCTCCCAAATGAAAAACATGTTTTATCTGGTACTTTTCCGCATTATCTGCAATCCATTGTGTCTGAGAAGTAAAAATATTAGGATATGTTTTAGAATAAAATTGAGTATCTGGTAATGCAATAAAAGTAAATGCGTTTTCTATTATATGATCACTACCTACAAAAAAACAGCTTGGAAATTCTTCTAAATATTCCTCTAAATCATTCGAAACAAATCCAGATTGAGATGGAACTTGTTCAGACTCTTCAAAATCAAAAAACGACCGTTGATAAGAAACATTTGAAGTTATACAATTTGGTTCCATATAAGCCAATCCATTTGTAAGAATATCCGCATAATCTGTACTTCCATTCGATAAAGAATATGGTAACAAATAATATTTATAAGGGTTAAAAGAACCATTGTTTTGCACATAAAGATTATTAACATAAATACCATCTGAAGAAGTATCAACCCCTTTAACAAAAGAATTATCTCCAGGAAAAACAATATCTATATCTGGAATATAAGAAAGCCTTCTTTTATATATAACAGAAGATCCACCAACCGCATTAGGAGGTCTATAATGTCCAAAATAGACAGGATCTATTACCTCCCCGTCTTTCGTTAAAGAAAGATTATTTCCCTGAAACAAACAAGAAAGATTAAAAGTACCACCAGAAGAAAACGGCAATTCTAAATCAAATGCAGAATAAATATAATCTTTTCCATCTATGGTTATCTTTGTCTCCAAATTTAATAAAGCAGAGTATTTATAAACTTCATATTTACCTCTTTCTAAGGTCACGGTTACCTGTGAAGGTGATGATAAAGGAAAAATAACTTTTATATTTTTCTCAAAAACAACATCATCTGATAAAACAGAGACCGAACCACGAGAATTAACTTCTTTACCTTCTATTTCTTCAATATAAGAATCAGCATAAGATTTACCTGTTATCAACATTGTATTCTGAGGATTAAAATCATCATATAAAAGAACCTTTGTCCTACGTACATGTGTATTAAAAACAAAAGTTGGATCAACAATAATTGGATATGATCTAATCTTTTCTTTTTTAAATTTATAAGACAATATACATGTACTTTGGTTGTAAGATATCGAAGTAAAGTTATCTAAAGATCTCTCCCTTTTACCATTTATTTCAACATATGGTTGAGAAAAATAAAAAATAATCTCACCATCTGTGTTTATAATATCGTATCTGTTATCCTTTGAATTAAACACAATACCACAATTTATTAAATTCAATTTAACTTTAATATTCTTATCAAAATCACCGTTTTTTATAATAATATATTCTTTTATTTTTTCCTGAGTTAAAATGTACTTAATATCTATACCATTAAACACATTATTATAAACAAGACTATATCCGTTGTAAATAGGAGTAATATTTGGCATTGTTTTGTTTTCTGAAATAAAAGACATAGAAAATAACGAATTGTCAACGCCAATAGTAACTGTCGCTCCACCCTCCTCTATTTTAAATGAGTAGTAAAAATCATTCGCCATTTAAAACCGTTCTCCATCAACAATTCTTTCTATTTCATTGTCAGAATATTGCATACAGTGAATTTTCTTACAAAAACCCGCGTCAAAACAGGGAACGCAAGCAAGGTTATTCTTAAAGTATATAATATTATCTCCCGAAGAAGGATAAAAGCCATCACGCCAAGATGGGTCTACTGAACCAAAAAAAGCCCTACATGGAACTCCCATTAAACCAGCAATGTGAAAAGTCCCTGAATCCGTGGTATAAATATACTCGCAAGACCTAATAATAACTGGCAATTCCTCCAATTTAAATTGTCCTTGGAGGTCCACAACATTACTATTTAATTCTAAATCCAAAGAGCTTTTTTCCTTCCCCAAAACAAGAACCTGTTTATTAACAGACTCAATAGAAATAATCTTTTTAATCACATTCTCTGGTAACGATCTTATAGGACAGCTCCCATATGGAGCAATAGCTATTCGTGGAAGATTTGACTTTGGGATATTCTCTAATATTTTTTCATAAAATCTTTCTGGCATACTAAAAGAAGGACAGATAGTCGGTATTTTGTCGACATACTGTCCAATATAAGAACTCTTAACAAAATCTCTAATCAGTTCAATTCTATGCACTGTTTCACATTCTCTACTTGATTCAAATATCTTTATTAGATTAATAACTAAATCAAATTTTTCAGAATATATATTTGAAATCTCTTTTATATCTTCTGTTGACATGTATGGTTTTGACTCTATTGGAATAACTTGATCCACACAATCTAGGAAAGAAACAAAAGGCATAAATTCTGGGCGGGTTGCAACCGTCAGATCAATACCTCCATTCAATTCTTGTTTAAGACCCTTCATTGCGAACAGAGACATTATTATATCACCAATACCATCGTCTCTGATCATTAAAATTTTAATTTTACAGCTACTTGCAATTTTTGTATTTAATTTTAATACTTTTTTCTCCATTCCTATTTCTTCCTGAACCTTTTCACAATACATAGAATATGATTCTTGTAAATCTTTATCAAAACTCTTCCCAAGCCCATCTACTGTAGTGTTCCCGTTGTGATGAACATACGCTCCATGGGAAAATACAGGATAGGCATCCCTTTTTGATGCATAAAAGTGAAACAAATTACAATCATGTCCATGAGAAACAAAATCCTGGTCAAATCCACCAATATCAAAAAAAAGATCTGTTCTAAAAAAAGTGCAAAACGAATTCAGTTCATTGGAAATAGAAAACTTTCCCTTCTCTGGAACAACAACAGAATTAACATAAAAATCAAAGGATGTATGCTCCAAATATGTTTTTTCTAAAACTTCGTAAATCTCGTTTTCAGATTGAAAAAATTTGTTAGGAATCTTTTTCTTTATAAAAGAATTCATAATATCTTCATCTTTTATAACTGGAGTTCTAACAAAACAATAATTGGTTCTTGGGAAAACACAGCTAAAATTGAAGTTTTTAGATTCAAGATTTTCCACACACCAAAGAATTTCATCCAACCAGCCATTAGATACTAAAACATCATTATGAAGAGTAATGAAATACTTACTATCTCCCACCTTCTCCTTAATGGCTTTGTTGTAAGATAAAGCCACACCAACTGGTTTACTGAATAAAACTATTTCATCTTCATCTTTCATTAATTGAGAGACTTTCTTGGAACAAGATTCCATACTACCATTATCAATAAAAATTAACCTATATAAATCTTTAGGTGTGTTGTTTCTAAGAAAATCAACACACACTTTCGTCCACTCAAAATTATTATAAAACATTACAAAAATTGGTATCTTTAACATATTATATAACACCTTTCAATTTTTCAATTAGAATATCCGAAACCTTCTCGTAAGAAAATCTTTCTGCTGTCCTTATGCCCGCCAGCTCACCTCGTTTTTTGGCTTCACCAGGGTTATTACATACAGATTTCATCATTTCACACAGCATATCTTTATTTATCTTAGCCCACTGACATCCTTCAAAATTTGGATTAATTTTAACCATTTCATCGCAAACTTCTTCGAATCCGTCTATGTCAATTAAATACGATGATTCATAATCCATAAAATCAAGATTACCACTAAATTTAGTTGCAATTACTGGCTTGTGAAGCATCTGCATAAGCGATAAATTCAAGCCCCATCCCTCGCAACGATGCGGACTAACTAAGCAATCAAACGAAGCCATGAAGTTTGGCATCAAACTTTCTAAAATTGGTTCACCATAAAAATATATTGTTGGTCTTCTCCATTTTGGAATACCAGTTCCTTCTGCAACAGATTGTATTCTTTTTATCAACTTTTTCTGATCAGATAAAGAAAAACTATTAAAATATCCTTTAATTGTTAATGATACATTTTTATTTCCTGAAAATGTCCTGATAAATGAATCAACCAAAAGATCTCCATTTTTTCTGGGAGTAAAATCTCCAACAAAAAGAAAATTAAATTCCTTTAGATTGTGTATTTTTATTGGATAAACATCTTTGTTCCATATTTTAGTGTCATGGCAATGCGGAACAACTTCAACAATATTTTCATTAACCCCACATTCAACCATTTTTCTTTTGCAAAAATTAGATGCGGTCATAATAAGATCACATTTATTACAAATAGAAACCCATCTATTGGGAATATCCATTTCTGCAACAGTATACAATATATTCTTATTAACACCAAAAACCATTCTATCTGGTACGGAATGACTTACATCCAAAAACCCTTTTGGAGGAAATGGTACCGTTATAGAAGAAAAAAACAATAAATCAGATGGATCAATACCAACCGCGTTTATGTTTCTTGCAACATTGTCCACTATTACTCTAACATTTGCATTTTTGTTTGAATGCAGAGCCTTTACATAAGACCTAGCACAACTGGAATACCCACTTGGATCAATATTTGTTCTCCATACAACATCTATCATTTTTTTAACCTTTTATATTTCAACAAGGAAGATTTCTGGTTCTTTATCGTCATAATTATCGTCAACATCAAACAAAAAAAATCCATTATTTATATTTTTTATTGAAAACATATTACTATTATAAGATGAACAACATAAATTATCTAATATTTCTTTTGTTCCCCAGTTATCTGGAACATAAATCTCATTTTCAAATAACCCTCTATCTGACCAAATTGTAATACTTTTAATATTTTCTTTATCAATTTCAACAATCATGTGCTGACAATTACCTCTGTCTCATTATACGATAGCATATTAACATCATTTACGACCAAGGCAAAGGAATTAGAAACACCGTTATTTTTGTCTTCCTTTGTACCCCATTCCCACTCAACCATTCTAGTTATATTATTAATTTTAATAACTTTTGATTTGCTATCTATTGCAGAGCTTTTCTTTAAATTACTCAAGGCAACATAAATACTTGTGAATATTTTTGTATCATCGTCATAAGAAACTGGGTCTATCTTGGTAGACATTGGGACTGTATCTGAATCAAGAAAACTATTAAAATCCTCTGGACCTCCATACAAATGCCCTGTTGTTACACTCGAATCTCTTCTTTTGAACATAAATACGCCATTTGCATTACCACTGGCGTCCTTTTCTCCACTAATTGTAATTAATAAATAAGAATCTTTACTCTGAATAGATCCACGATATCCATAAATACCATTAAGATAAAAAACTGGCTCCCAAAGATTATCCGAACGGAAATTTGCAATTGGGAAGACTGTCTTTTCATCTCCAGAATTACTTCCAGTTGTTTCTTTCCACTTATCCCAAAGAGCGGTTGTTGACATTTTTACATACCAAGGTTCAGCAGCATGTCCTGACTCATCATATGTATTTTCAGCATCAGTTGTGGAATATGGATAAGGTCTTGTCTTTTTTAGAATATAAAGATTTTCGTCACTATCAATATCAAATGCAACTATACCCTGAATTGGTGCATAGATAAGACTATAACTCGGTTTTTCAATTGGAACTCTACCCACAATAAATGTTTCTGCAGATTCGTTTATCCCCTTAAACCCGACACAGGAACCAACTGCAGAAAGAACACGTTTGGTTTCCGTACCTACTGTAATCTCTTCTGTATTCAAAACATATCTAATCTCATTTGAGGCATTCCCTGCAATAAAATTACCTAACAGTGAATCAAGCTTAATACAGAGAATTCCCCTATCGCAAACAACAACTTCACAAGTTTCAAAAGTTACTTCTGTTGCGTCTACAATAATATAAAATTTAGAAAGATCAACCACCGCTGTTGTATCTGGTGATACTATTACCGTAGGATCGTAGGTATTTGAATCCTTTCCATACATTCTATTCCACGCTTTTAATTCGTGACTAAATACAAGATAAAGAACTCCATTTTCACCCAGAGAACCATTGTATATTGTCCTCAGTAAAGAAACCTTTCTATCTACAGCATCCAAAGAAGATGGCATCCACTTTGCGTCAGTATTTTTATAAGCATATTCTGAAGCCACAATCTTATGAATATTATAATTCATATCTAATTCAACAACCCTGCTTGAATCCTGATCAAGAAAGATAATGTTTCCATTATCTCTTTTCTGAAGATGGGTTACATATCCAGATATCATCGCCCCACTTCCTTCAAAATATTGTTTCACAGTCAATGGTAACACATTTGTAGATAAAGGGCCATTCCCAGTAAAAACTTTTACTGCATCCAACCAGGTTCCATTTTGATTTCCTACCTCAACAATCGCACCATTAGAACCATAAATCAAATTCTTAATCTTACCAACGGCAGGACCTGATTCTGTTGGGACATCAATTGTAACATAATCTATTTCAGTACCCCCAGAAACATAACTACCAGTTGTTATATTGCTCTCAGAACGGTATAAGCTCCAATCATCCTTTGATGAAATAACCAAATTTCCTTCACTTGTATTTGATGTATAGTTTATTGTTATGCTATTAAATACAGGAGTCACATTTAAGTCCGTAGAAGGCAACAAAACAATCTGCAAAGATAAACTTCTAACCGAATTATATTCTGACGGAAAATCTGATCCAGAAACCTTGTATTTGTCCGCCATTTGTTCAGCATAATCAGCATCAGACGAGTCTATCCATCCAAGCCAATCTGCAATATTTTCTGGATTGTTATATTCTAAAGTTGTATAATTATACTCAAGAGCATTATTTAAGATTGTTCCCTTATTTGTGTAGATTATATTTCTATTGTAATTCAAGTCAACACCATCAAGAGAATCCAAACGTTTAATCTGTATATAACATAGAGAATCTGAAGGTTCTGAACTAATCCAACTAAGAGAATTAAGTGCAACAGGATCTGGAAAAGTTACCGTAATATCCTTTACAACATTCTTTGTTGGACTATATCTAAATCCAGGAGTTCCACCAACATAAATTCTATCAATATCAACTAACATTGAAGATTCTCTATAAACCTTGGTCCCTATTGAAATCGGGTTATAATCATCTTCTCCGTAAGCATATTGCATTTCATTCAAACTTGAATTCCCTGGATTTCCATCTTCTGTCAAGTTTGCTCCAAAATATTCAGTATTAGGAGAAAACCCAGCTTTAGTTTGATCGTTTCTCTGTCCCATTGGGAAATGAATTGCTTTATTAACATTTTCCAAAAAGTCCAAACAATATGATCTTGCCGAACCAGAAATATCAACATCATTCTTAGAATATAAATAAATTCCAGTTATATTTTCAATCATTTCCTGCTTCAAAACGGTAATTGCTACAGCGGCATCAATCTGAACCTGTGCTTCGTCAACCGTGTATCGATCCCTTCCTGTTGCATCTGTAACCGTATATTTACACAATTCAGTAATATTATCTTCAACAATATGAGCCTGAATTCTAGCTAAAGCTGGAACATCAACACCATAAACATAACCATCGGCATAAAATCTATTTGTATCAAATAGTCTGTTGTTCGTAATGTCTAAAAAGTCTCCACCGGTATATTTAAAAAATACACGATAAAGAGTCCCACTTCTGTCTACCGTAGCTTCCAGAATTAAATCAAGAGAAACATCTGCCGACCAATATCTGTCAAAAGATCCAGTATAAGAAGTAAAATCCGGAATTTCAATAAAGCTTCCGTTTGTTCCACGCATATATCGTGTTTGGGCTAATATAAAATAGATATAATTATCATCTTTTGTCATATCCAAAATATTTTCTCTATCCCAAAGTAAACAAGTTACAGATTGGTCTGTATCCAACCTTAAAGCTTGAGACCCAACATATACATTCGATGAAAAACTAACCATATTTGTTGTATCTCTCTTTTCATTATTTACATCAGCATCGTCTGCTGCCATAACCAAAAATTGATACAAATCTGGTTTGTTGGAGTCTGTATTTGTGACATTATAATATGTCATGTCATAATCGTCTTTAAGAACAATTCCTCCATTATCAATGTCTTTATCGTGAAGATCTCTGAATGAACTGTTTGGTACCAATCTAATTTTGGTACTAGTTAAAGTAGTGGGAAAACCAGTAAATTGTTCATAGCCATAGCCATAGCCATATTCACCTGCAAAAGTAGATTCAAATTCCCCTATGCCATATCCAACTCCCGTTCCAACAACACCTTCTGTCAAATTTCCACTATCATCATATGGACCCCATAATACATCAAAATAATCCAAACCTTCTCCAAAACCAAAACCGTAGCCATAACCATAATCACCAACAACGCCAGTAATCTCTATATATTTAGAATCATAACTCACTCCACCACTTCCATCAACAGAAAACTCAGAAACCGTATTAATAACATACTGTCCAATCTCTTTGGATTGAACATATTTTCCTCTAATTTCGTGGTTCAAAAAATCAATTTCTGCACTTGATGCATTTAAATCGATAAAAGATTGTGAATTTAAAAACTTATTATTGTCAATACCTGGAATTAAAGCAAAGAAATTATAGAAATATTCATCAACATCACCCCACACATGTTTCAATGAAAGTATAAGTTGAATTAAGTTAGAAGTCATTAAGTCTCCAAAAAGGAGTTTGTTAATATTTTGAAATTTAGAAATCAAAGAATCTATTTGTGAGTGAGTTAAAGTTCCAACATCGCTCAAATCATTATGGCTAATCCTAAATCTCTCTTTATCAAAAATACCGCTTGTAATCTTGGATGCCGGAAGATCTTGAATATGGGCAGAAGAGAGAATCCCCTTGACATGATTAAATAAATCTATCTTATCAGGCTCTCCTGGAGCTCCAGTATGAACATGATTTGAAATACTTTCTACAAGATATCGTAAAAATGTTAATTGAACACGACCTGAATTTTCAGTGGTATCTATATTACTAGTTGAAATAATATTACCAGTTACATTAACTTTACCAAGAACAAGATGTCCGCTCGCAGATAGCTCTGTAGTCGAAGTTAATATATTTCCAACTGCTGTATGAGGTGAATGTGGCAATAGTTTAACATAAACATAATATAGAGTATCTGTATTATCAACTCTTGGAAGACTAAACTCATATTCTCTATTTGATGCAATTGCCAACTTATTAACAACACCAGATCCAGGTCTAACAATTATATACCCATCTTGAGTTGGATGTGGAATAATCTCCCATCCACTCATAACCCCATCACCAAGAAAGGTAAATAAAGATTCTAGTTGTCTATCAATAGCCATATAACGGGTGCGTTCCATAACTTCCGTTACCGGCTCTCCCGCTTTTATGAAGGGCAAAATGTACACTGGCGTAAAGTTCGGCATAATTTTTTCAATCCTTAATATTTAATACGATTTTTTATATTTACTTTTTCTTAGGAAGCTACAGTTGTTCCAACACCAACCACAGATCCTTTACAATCTTCACTTCTATCACATACAATTTCTGTTCTTAAAATAGTTTGCCTATTATCAAACCCAGTATCGTTAAATGGCTGTACAATTTTCATTGTACTTTTTTTTTCGTTTAAAATCATACTCTTTACCATTTCAAAATCTCTTTTTGTTAACATTTTAAACCTCCATTACCTATGCTCTGCAACAATATTCATCGAATACTTCATTTTACTCGTAAGATTTATCTCTCCAGAAATACCCATAACCCTAAGTTTAATGTTTTTTGATAAATTGTAAGGATCTACAACCGGATTGTTTACCCCAAAGGATGCGTTTTGTCCGTCTTCTGGTGTCTGTAATGAAATAATATCAAATATTTTTAATGTGGGCCTCCCATATGTCATAAATTGAACTTTTATAGGAGCTTGATATACATGCTTTTCTAAATGTTTAATATAATAAGTTACTTTTTCTCTGGTCCCAAAGGCTGCCTCAATCTGTACATATGGTTTTTGATATCCAATAAAATCCATAGAATTTGGATCTTCAATCCCAGCAATATCCACATTAGCACTTGATATCATTTTAGCATTAGTTCTTCTATCTACAAAAAAAAGTACAATTGAAGTAGCCCTTTCATTAAACACATGATCTATGCTAATTTTATCATATAATCTCTGAAACGGATTGCGATTCGTTCCATCCATATAAAAGACATAACTAGGATCAGATAAAGGCAAATCATCAATTAAAGCAAGAGATGAATCTAAATTTTGATATTGATTACCTGTTCTATTTAGATCACTTAAAATAATTTGCCCATATTCAGAAGGAATCATAACATGTAAAAATTTTTTAGAAATAGTTAACATACCGTCAAGAAGAGATGTTCCTGTGTCAAATTTAACATTCGGCTTCTGAAAAGTATATCCAATATCTAAACCCTCTTTTCTAGCCCGACTATTATATGGAACAAAAAACATTTTTTTTGGAAGACCAGTTAATGTGGCAAGATGTTTCCATGCTTCACTGACGGCCATTCCATCATAAAATGGAGAGTTTATTATTATTGAATCTTCAAGTATTTGAAACATATCTTTACACTCTACCGTTATACTGTCCATGGCAAATGTAAGACTTGTTGGAGAAGCATTTGTTATTCCGGTAAAAACAACTATCTTGGTTCCACCAGCAGGATCTTGATGACCGACATTCCCATTTGCCCAACCAACACTTATTTGAATTTCACGTCGTCCTCCCTGAAGTAAATCTATTATTTTTTCACGAGTGTTCAAATAGGACGGCAACGACCTTCTGTTAATATAGTCTTGAATCAATGGTTCTTTTGGTATAACAAATTTTACATTATAAGTTTGTCTAATTATAAAAAAGTCTGGAGCGGTACTGCTATATGAAATATTCTCAACTAGAGAAGTTACGTCAATATCTTCTCCATCCGGAGGATCTGGAACAAAGTGTTTCCCCTTAACCCTCCAAAAAATAGGAGATGCAAATCTTTCGCTTGTATTTTGGACATATTTCCCAATCGATGGCTTCCTGGCCCTTAACCCAATTTCCAGGGATCTATTTGCATTATCCAATGTTAATAATGTTGTATAAGCAATATCTGATCTATCCTGAACAGTTGTTTTGGGACTATAAATACCATCAGATCCGCTATCTACAAACCTTGTAAATATAAGACTGTTAGAATAATTTGGATTAAAATCATAAGAATGAGGGTCTGTTCCGTCCACAGCAATCATCATAGATGTGTATCCACATTGTCCATTATTGCCAATAAAAGGATAAGGAGAAGACACCACATCACATCCATAAGATGGTGTTAATTGGCTTCCCGTTACCGTATTGTCTTGATATGAATGCGGAATTACAAAAAAATTCTGAAAACTATTACCATCATAAGGATTTTTTACGCCTTTATTATATGACCACAAATCTAGCCATCCACCTGCCTGTCCCCAAAAATTAGTCCTTTCTTGAATTGGATTTGAATACATCAATCCAGCTACATTTGTTCCATCGTTCAAAAGATCTTTCTTCTTCCCATTTTCCCATATATTAAATTCCAATGGATTAAAAGACATTCTAAAAGAAAAACCTCTTCCAAAAACAGCTATTTTACCTGAAGGAATGGTAAAGTTATAATAAAGCCATCTAATATCTTCTCTTATATTTTCTACGTCTGTTGGGAATTTCCAAATACCATCTGAAAAAGAGGTCTTAATAGTAAGCTTCCCATGTAAAAAGTATATATATATTTGAAAATTTCCATATTCTCCAGGTCCAACATCCGGCAAAATCCAAGATGGGCCATCTGTTATCTCTCCAGCTAATCTCCCCGCATAAGCAACCCTCTCTCCAATTTTATTTTCTTGTGGCATTTCCTCTGTTTCGTCAAATAATATTCCATGATCCCAAATAAAAGGAGAACCGTCTATTGGAAACACAATATCAAACGGTCCAATTCCATCTTTATTTCCAACAAGCCAATCATCAAAAAAAACCCCATTAATTGGGTCGTTCCATCCCATTCTTATAGCGAAAAAAGCTTTAACTTCCTTATTGTTATATCTATAATATCTATTCCACTCTTCCTTATCTTCTGCATTTAAATCAACTTTTCTGTGTTTAAACACATCTATCCAAAATGGTTGATTT
>Ga0315284_10011282_pt1 | contig 12745 bp, 15 predicted proteins | sample YL17G09_16_MG_FD_203696 | JGI IMG/M metagenome (GOLD analysis project Ga0315284, IMG submission 203696) | Sediment microbial communities from Yellowstone Lake, YNP, Wyoming, USA - YL17G09_16 | ecosystem: Environmental > Aquatic > Freshwater > Lake > Sediment | place: USA: Wyoming | collected... | reverse complement strand
CACCAGTTGGAAATAATGTGGTTCCATATCCATATGCAGTTGGAGATAAATACGTGTATATTATGCTTCACAATGTACTTCAACCTGTTGAAGATTTTGATTTGAAAAAGGACGCGTATATGCAATATTATGGATGGCATATAAAACCGGAAGAACAGAAAAATTATAATAAAAAATATAAAGACAGGCGCATAGAATATCCAGTGAAAGTTTTGTTCAAGAGATTTTATAGTTCATAAGTATAGCTAAAAACTTCCCAATCATAATCTTCATAATCACCTTTGTGATATATTGATGGTCTTTTTGTGTCCATATCTTCAATCTTTTTTAGTCGGAATCGTTCTATATAATATTTTACTGTGTTTTCTTTAAAAGTTAAATAAACATACATCATATCATCATCAATCGATAAATCTTTTCTATCGGGTAATTGACAAAAATTATTCAAATCATACTTTATTTCAATTTTAAAATCATTACTAGATATATCGACTATTTTTCGATAAATGAATTTCTCCAAAAATTTATACTTTTCAATATTGATTCGTTTAATTAATTTCCCTTCATGTAACCGATATCTTTTTAGTATTTTTGTATATATATGCACAATAATATCGTCCGGTAATTTTTGTATAATTTCCATTTATATTTGTTATTATATACTAACTATAAAATTCAATTTTTAATCTCATAAGAATTTCGCAAATTATCCAGCCCCAATTTATACACTAGGCTTCGATTGCTCACTTTCTTTCCAGCAGTAGCCCCCTTTATAAGCAAAAAATCTTGAAATGTTTTCTCAATCATTTCCGCCAATTTTTCCTCTACTTTCTCCAGGCTCCAATAATCATTCGACCTGTTTTGCAGCCATTCAAAATAGCTCACAATAACACCGCCACTATTGCACAAAACATCTGGGATAACCTCAATATTTTTCTCTACGAAAACGCGGTCAGCTTCCAAAACAGTGGGTCCATTTGCACCCTCTACAATCAATCGGCAATCCATTTTTTTCGCAATTTCCTCCGTAATTTGAAGCTCCATAGCAGCTGGAATAACAATATCCGCTTTGACTTCCCAGAAATCAGCAATATCTATTTTCTTGATACCCTCGTATAAAGTTGGAAGATCCTTCAATTCCTTATGTTTCAGAATATCGTCAAATGTATGTAAATCATAGAACCTCTGTGTCAGCAAATAATAGCCAGTATAATCTCCAATGGCTTGGCAAATAGCCCCTTCTTTATGCAAATAATGCGCGGTCCATGAGCCCACATTTCCAAACCCTTGCAAAATATACGTTTTCTGTTCTAGGGTTTCCTTAAAAATATGCTCGAACCATAGCCGAATATTATAGAAAACTCCCAGACCAGTTGCCCTATCGCGCCCTTTGCTTCCTCGGAATCCAATTGATTTTCCAGTAAAAATACTGTAAACTAAATTATTATTACTAACTTTCTGATATTCGGCGGTCATCCAATCCATGTGTTTGCTAGTGCTGCCCATATCTGGGGCTGGTATATCGACAGCGGGTCCAATAAATGGCGCAATTTTATTGCAATAAGCTTGAACAATGCGCTTATTTTCGTTTTCAGAATAATTCTTGGGATTATATTTTATACCACCTTTCCCTCCACCAAATGGTAAATTATGAATTGCACATTTAATTGTCATCCAGAATGAAAGCGCTTTAAATTCATCTAAATAAACATCATCAGCGAATCTTAATCCACCCTTATATGGTCCCAGCCAATTATTATGTTGAACGCGATAACCTTTTAATATTTCAGTTGCCCCATTATCAAGTTTTACGGGGAATTTTACTATAATTTCGTGATTGTGTGCTTTCAATATTTTTACAAAATCTTCATTATATTGAAAAGTTTGTAAAACATCGTCGATTTGTTTATCTATGAGATCGATAATAAATGTTTTAGAGTCCATAATATTATTGAATATATTTTTATATTTTTATATTTTTATATTTTTATTAAGTTTTGTAAATATGTAAGAGCTTTCGCTAATTTATTATATTCAACTTCTTCATCTTCTTTTTCAATTAAATTGTCCATTTCTTTTTCTATATATTCATTATTCTTCTTAAATAATGAGAAAATCATAAATTATCAATTATTAATTTTTAATTTTTCTGATTTTTTATTTACTTTCAATAATTTCAATCAATTCAATATGTTCAATCTTTTTCATAAAATGGTCTTTTAAATATTCATATAATAATATTAAGCTAGAAACTCCTAAACATATCAATGATAATATAATAGAACCATCAAATGGTTCATTAAAAAATAGAAATGAGAAAATCAATTGAATAATTCGGCGCAATAGGTCCAGACTACTGAGTAATATATTCGCCGGGATATAATCATTTCGGTTATTGAGAATGTAAATTTTATTAAACATATACATTTGCAATCCTAATGCAATCAAAAAATAAAGGAAAATTGTTTGTCCATCAATTGGTGGTAAATTATGGATTGTGTAATATATTGATCCAATAATTATCAAAGCGAAATATGTGATTTGAAAAATGATCTGGAAATCAATATTCGGAATTCTGTATTTTTTCACGGAATATTCAATAATATTATTATAAGATGCATTTATAAAGCATGAGACAATAATAATAATTGTATTTCTTAAAATATTTGGATCATCTGGGTTATTCGATAAATAATTTGAAATAATTAGTGCATGAGACCCAATAAGAAACACACAACTTACCAAATAAATATTCGTAATTTTCTTATAAAGCAGATACTTAAACCAAGGTATATTAAATAGAATAAATCCAGACCGTAATACAGTATAATAGCTGAGAGTAATTGTATTCAGCGCTGAAAATAGTAAAATAGTTTCAACAGTATATAAAATTCCAGTTCCAATTGGGAATAGTAATTTATTTCGGTTTTCAGGTAAAAAATATGACCTTAATTTTCTCCGGTTTATATCATTTATGAATAAAAAGCAATAAAAAGGGGTGAAAAATACACTCAGCAACATATTGAACCATTCATTCTTGTAATTATATGCATTATTTATATACTTCATACAAATCAGATATTCTGAAAGTGTGATAACAAATAGAAAACAATGCAATAATAAAAGATAATTCATTTTTAATTTAATATAAAGTTATTTTTATATTCCTAATAAATGGATCTTCCATGCGAAATTTGGGAAAAAATAATTGTGCAAATAAAAGATTGCAAACAATGTGTAAAATTATTTAATTCTTTGCCAAAAATAACTCAAGAATATATTCATGAAGTTTATGATATGCATATAGAATCTATCCAAACGAAAATATTATATTCTTTTGAAAATTATTTATTTTTAGTAATTGAAAATGAACGGATAATATTATCAATAGATGAAGATGTAGAATTTCAATATGTAAGAGTAATGAATAATGAATCTTACGTTTCTGTGGATAAAAAAGGAAAAATAATTTTTTGGGATTCAAAAAAGCATAAATATATTGATTGCATTGAAATTGAAAATAAACTCGAAAATATCGAATTTCACCCAACAGAATCAAGAATAATTGTGAGTTTAATTCGGGAAAATTTGGGATTGGAGATCCAATCAATCCTATTAAAAAAAGATGGAATCGATTTTAATCAAACTCTTATAGCATATGAACCAGAATTTTTAATTTATATTGTGTATCATCCTACTTTGCCATATGTCCTACTTATTCGGCACAAAAACTACCAAATTTATAGTGTGTATTTATGGAAATATAATGAGATAAGTGGTGTCAATGAATTGGAATATTCGGAATTTGAAAGAATAGAATTGCCATTTATTATTAATTTTGGGATAGAATACATGGAAAATTTTATCTATATTTATTATTTGCCTTTTAGAATACTCGAAAATGGTGATTTTGAATGTTTGGGAAAAGGTATGAGTTACTACTATATTTTGAAAATGGGAATATCAAATAATGTATTTTACCTTAAAGAAAATGAAAGAATTTTTTATTATGAGCGGGGACAAGTTTTTGATTATGTCCGAGTAAACAATAAAATAATTTATTTGGTTACTGGGTATAAAATTATTCAGCAAGATGGCGCTAATTCTAGGATTATTTATGAAAATAATGGTGAAGCTATTTTACAATTAACGTATAAAAATAATCATATAATATTTCTGGAAAATAAAGTTTTCAAAAAAATAGATATAGATAAATTAGATAATATTGAAGAAATTATTGATTGTCAAAATGCGCCCAGTGATTTTTGCGTTTTATAAAATATCATTCTTTAGTGGTTTCATTGATTCCGACGGTAAATCTGTTTGCACACTTGAATCAGCAACTTGAGTCGGTGGGATCGATGTTTACACACACCATTCAGCAAATTGAGTCGGTGTGATCGATGTTTGCACTGTCTGTCACTAAGAAATTTCCTTCAAAATTGGAAAATCAATTTTTATAAAACTTTAGAGGTCTCATAATTCGTTTAATTCGCAAAATTATTTTCTCACTATAACTTGAAACCGGCATGGCGCAGAGGAAGCGCGCAGGGCTCATAACTCTGAGGTCACTCGATCGAAACGGGTTGCCGGTATCTTATTCTTAAAATCTTCGATTTTAAGAATAAAATAGTGTATCTAAATTTCCAATATCTTCGATATCAGAAGTTTTATACTGTATATTTCCTTAAAATTTTCAATTTTAAAGAAAAATAGTATATCTTAATTTTCAATATCAAAGATATTGAAAATCCACTTACCACCTCTACTTATATAATTTAACATATTCCTATATATTTACTTGCGTATTAGGAAAGCCCGTCGTCATCCACCAATTGGGTGCAAGAGTTGGTGGTCTAGCCCCAGTATCCACACAAGGTGCATCACTTGGTCCGGTCTTAAATGCTTCTTCAATTTGGAAGAATTTCATAGCATAGCTGTAATATCGGAAACGTGACAGAAAACCACTGAAACCGCCCCATTTATTCATATATAAATCACCATAGTTCTGTTTTGGAATTCCACCTAAATCAGTCCTCTTTTTTAGTTTTGCATTAACATATACATCCATGTGTCTTCCAATGACAACAATTGTCATAAATACCCACTTATTCATAGGAATATTACCCACATCACACTTACTCGCAACATTATTAAAAGTATTCATATAAATCGCAAATTTATTCTCATTGGGATAAATCCACACACCGGGTGCCTGAAGAGGAACACTTGAACTATTCCCTTTGTGGAAAACATGGTGCATCTTTGAGGTATTATTAAAAGTATTATCACCTATATATATCCAAAAAGAATAGCTAAATTCCAGACCAAAATTTTGGTCAGAAGACCTTAATAATAGAGACCCTGGAAAGCTCTTTGCATTTGTTCCTTGAATAGTATCTTCTACAATATACGGTGCTTCATTTTGGTAATTATTTATACTATATCCGAGCCTTGTAAATAAATAAACCAATAATAATAGGATTACAATAATCAGTAAAATTGTCAATAACGTATTGGAACTAAAAAATGATTTTACACCCTCACCAATTGATGAAGAAGAAATATTTGCATTATTAGAATTAGAACTCATTATTATTAATAATAATGAAGATTATTTATTTAAGAATTTAATAAGGTCCATTAGCATATATTTTATATACTTCGTCTGGTTTCATAGCATAACGAAAATATACTAAATTACTTATTTTTCCAAAGAATCCACCATTATCACAAACATGAACTGGCGAATCATTTAATTTAGGAACACCTCTAAGGACACAACTACGTTCTAATTTACCATCAATATATATATCAACAGTTCGGTTGTTCAAGACATAAGTAATATGCACCCATTTTTGAAGAGGAATATTTTTAATATCACATCCCTCATTGGGAGATGCAAATGTATTAATTCGGGCGTGTAAAGCATTTGTATCTGGATATAACCATAAACCAGGAGCTCTTGAACTATTTGTTCCTGCACCACTAGATTTATCGCCTTTCACAAAAATATTTTTCCATCCTCTGGTCCAATCTTGAATATAAATCCAGACGGAATATGAAAATTCTAAACCTTCATCGCTATTCTTCACTGGAAATGATTTCTTCAAATCAAATGCATCTGTTGGACTATCTACTAAAACACTGACATTTTGCTTATTTTTTTTTGCTCTCTTCACTAAAATAACAATCACAACTATCAAAATAATTAAAAAAATAATAGCAAGCAATATATATAAAATACTTGTATTTGTTGAATTGCTGTTTGATGACATGCTACTTGAGGAATTATTGCTTCTTGAACTTCCTGTATTTCTTGAAAAAAAGGAATTTCCGTTAGAATTATTATTTTCTGCCATATCTATGATACTAAATAGATTTTTATTTTATTTCAAAACATGTCTCTAAATCATAATTCGTTCGCTCAATTGTTGCTTTTTCACGTTCAAATAAATTCAAGATAATATTTGAATCTAATGCTGCACTATTATATCGAAAGAATGCAAATAATCCATTAAATCCATTTTTTCCTTTTATTAAATTATTGTTTATCATTAAAGGAGCTCCTGTTAAACTAATGGATTTTTCCAATAATCCATTCATATAACATTCTAATGAACGACCCTCTAAAACAATTGTTACACAGAACCAATTATTAAGTGGGATATCATCAATAACAATTGCATTTGCTTCATCAATTCCATTATCACATGAAACTGTAATTATCATTTTATTAGTATTTGGTGCTAAATATACCCCTGGTGTCTTATTTTGATACATGCTATCCGTCTCAGTATTATCACCACGATACCAAACAGTTCGCCAAATAGCATTACCTTTATTAAAATTGTCGGGACATACTTTTAACCAAAAACTATAAGTCCCTTCATTCCCTAAATCTATCGGCATATCTTCTTTAAGAGCAAAACCATAACTTGTTCCCTTCATAAGTTCAAGAGTTTTATCATTGTCGCTCCCCAACCCATAAAAAGATAAGGGTGTTGCAGTTTTTGTTGCAAACGTCTGTCTATTATAAAAATTTAAATACATATCATTTGATACACTCTTTTTTATTTGTGTCAAGAAAAATACAATCAGTCCAAATTGAAGAACTAATAGAAAAACTAATAAAAATAAATGAGATGTTTTACCAGTTTTATAACCAATTGCATATAATAAAATAAATAATGTTATTAGGAATGATATTGAAATACAACCTAAAATATAATGATTATTCTTAAATCCGACAATAGTAAATGCCAATATTGGGATTAATGATAATATCCCAATTACTGTAATTTTATGTCTATAAATAAAATCCGTTACATCTTCAAGACCAGAATTTCCATTATTGTTCCGAACATTACTGTTTTCATTTTCGTATTCATTTTCTGCCATATCTATGATAAATAAAGAGATTTTTTATTACAATTTTCCATCTGGATACCTTCTCTTAATATTATCTTCCATCGTTTTTTTCCCATGACAATTTCTACATAATGCCTGTAAATTTTGAATATCATTATTTCCACCATCTTCTAATGAAATTATATGGTCGACTTCATAAGTTGCGTCTAAAATATTTTTACATTTTTTACAATTCCAGTGTTGTTGAGATGCAACTATTTTTTTTAATTGGTCAGAAACTTTCCTTAATTTCGAAGTTGGTATATTTTGTCGTAAATAAACAGGGGTAGTATGAGCTTTTGTTGAATTAATTATATCAATTCGCTTTGAAATACTATCTGGTAAAAAATCTTTGCATAAATCAACTGCTTTATTATTTTTCAATAAAAATGGGGCAAATATAATAGTTAGTGTAATAAAAACTAGTAGCATTTTAGGCAATCCTGTTATCCAATTATATGCACGAATAATAATACCGTTATAATATGTATTAATTAAAAGAAAAATGATTGCTAAAAAAACAAATATACCCACTTTAAATGCGGGACTCATAATAATGCATATTTTTTTATTTTATTTTTTTAGCGGCTAAAAAATTTGGTTGACTCCTTCAAATGGATTTAATCGACCTGGTTTAAATGAATTTGTAGGTTTTTGGCGACTTGGGACACAAGGAATTTTCAAATTAAGGGGACCATCGGGTGTGCTAGGAAAACATTGACCCTCTCCAATTCCATTTGTGCACCATCCACATTCTGGTTTTCCCAAGCATTCATTTTCCGATAAATTACGACAAGGGAAACTTTTTTCATTACAATCATCTTCCGTTAAATAGACATCTAAAGGTACTTGACTAATACCATTTTGCCCACATGAATTTTTATAAGGTTCTAATGGATTATATTTATGTTTTATGCATTTTTGTTTGCAAGAATTATAGCAATAATAATGCGATGGAGATGGTGGCACTTCCATATTTTTAAAACCTTCAATCTTAAAATCAGGTTCAGTTTCAGTTTCTTCATTAAATTTTTCTGGACATATAGTTTTACAGTTTTCTCTTGGAATATTATTAATAGTATTGCCTTTTATAAGAAGACATGACCATGGCATTCTAATTGATTCAGTACAATTAATATTAAAAATATCGAAAAACATATCCTCAGGTTGGATTCCCTCATATGAATTTTGTAGGCGATCTAATCTCTCTCCCGAAAGCTGCCTAAATTCTTTTGGATTTACAAATAAATTATTTTTATAATTTGGGATCATTTCATTTGATGCATTAGTCATTGTATTATTAATAAAATTAAGATTTTCTGGAATATGGTATGCATCATGGCATAATATTGCAAAAAGAATAAATACAAATAATATAAGTAATATATACATATATTATCAATAAATATTATTTATTTTGAAAAATCTAATCCAGCATAAATCGCTAAATTCCTTATTTCATTAATGATAGGTGCATTATACTTGCAACCTAATTTTTGAATACAATAGAAAAAATATGATTTTTCAACCAAAAAATCAAAAGTAAATTTACCACTTCGTACATTATTTAAAATAAAAAAAGAGCGCTCCATGTAGTCATCATATGATTCTTGATCATACCTTTTTACTGTAAATACTTGAAATCCAGATGTATTCATTTTATATTAGTCTTTATATTCTATTCTTTTTAATTTCATTTTTTATTGAGTAGGCATAAGATTGAGATTGGGCATATCATAAGGATGGTAAATTTCATCATATGTTTTTTTAGCAGGATTCCAACGAGTTTCAATAATATAGCCACCATATCTGTTAAACCAAGAATGGGGTGAGGAGTTGTCTATTTTTGAGGGTGCATATTCAGCCATGGGAACATTGGGTAATTTCATTATATGTATAGCAAAGATAATAAAAATGGACTTTCGTTCTTTTATGGAGATAAAAAAATTGGAAATGATATGCTATTCCAAGAAAAGAAAAATTTTAGTTTGAATGAACATGTAGAACATTTCTCTAATTCTCGTCAATTTACAGATGAAGAATTAAAGCAAATGGTTTGCCAGCCAAAATATTATCCTACATTTTTCAATAAAATTTATTCTCCAAATCAGGATTATCCAACAAAACATATTACGAATGAATTAGAATTATATGCACCGAACATCCACAATGAAATATGTGTTTGCAAGACTCAAGTAGGGAAAATATATTTTGATTTGATTTTAGCTAATCCATGTTCCAATATGGAAATTCTAAATCTTAGGCAGAAAACAATTCAGTATTTTGCGAAAAACTTTGACCCAAAAAGAATAGAAGAGTTAAAAAAAGTCCGCGAAAATATAGAAGATTGTTTATGGTTTTTCAAGCCCATTAATGAGCACAGTGATTATGTATACAATATGATATATTACAATAAAAGTTATTTCAAATTTTTGAATAAAACTGAGCCATTGTTGACAATTTCCAATGCATATAAAATAATTATTAGCCCAATTATATCTGTATTCAGCCCTTTAATGTATATTTTGATTCCATTTGTTATTTTGCGAATTATGAGCATTAAAATCCCAATCCGATTTTTTATTAAAATGATGTGGGACCAATCTGGATTTATTAGTCTGCCTTTTATTCGAAATCCATTTATATCTACTTTGGTAAAATGGTTCTCAAAGGCATTGTCGATATTTTTGTATTTCCAGAATATTTATAGTTCATATAATACAAGCAAGACTACTCTCGGAATTGTAAATTTTTTCCAGAAGAAATTGGAGAATATTCGGGCAATATTAGGACTTAATAGTAAATTAATTGAGAATTACGCGGGCTATATCCAGCCGAACCCCAAGAAATTTCAGAGAATACAGGATGGGGAAATTTATAATGGGGCGACAAATCTTTTCTCCAATAAGGGGCGCATTCTAAAAGACTTTTATGAATTTATAGAAAACAAAGCCGAATTTTTGAAGGTTGTGAATAATATTGGCTTCATTGATTGTTATATTGGGATAACGGAAAAACTACTAGAGAAGAAATTTTATAGTGTGCCCGAATTACTAAAATTGGAATATCCAAAGATGGAAATTGAAGGACTATGGCACCCTGCGGTTCAAAAACAGAAGATTGTAAAAAATTCCATATTTTTCGATAAGAAGAAGAGGAATTATATTTTGACGGGACCAAATGCTGCGGGTAAATCCACATTTATAAAATCAGTGTTTATGAATATTTATTTGGCGCAAACAATTGGAATATGTAATAGTGATAAGATGGTTTATACACCTTTCTCTTATTTACTAACAGGAATACGTAATCAAGATAGTCAAGGGAGTGAATCATTATTTGAAGCAGAAGTGCATAAAATAAGGGATTACTTGGAGTCAATTAAAAAGTCAGGGTTTACTTTTTCTATTTTAGATGAAGTGTTTACTTCCACGAATTATCAGGAGGGTTTCGCGGCGAGCTATGGATTGTGTAAGACAATTGGAGAAATGAAAAATAGCTTACATATTGTGGCAACTCATTTCACTAAATTATATAAGATTGTGAAAGAGAAAAATATGGGATTTAGAAATGTTCGATTTTCAGTAGTTTTCAATGATAAGGATGAAATTGAGTTTCCCTATAAATTAGAGAAGGGATATAGCAAGCAGTTTATAGCATTGCGTTTGATGAAACAGAAGCATTGCGATGATGTTTTTTTGAAGAATTGCATTAAATATCTTTAATCGTTTAGATTTAAAAACAATTACCTAACCTTAAATAATGCAATCATATATTCTTATACTCTTAGGAGTTTTAGTTGTCCTATTGATTGGAGTAATCTATTTTGGATGGCGAAGAATTTTGAATTTAGAGATAGAAAATAATAAAAATAAGTATGATATTGAAGCATTAAGAGGGTTATTAAATAAAATGCTTTCTGATGGCGGTGGTGGTGGAGAAGAATTTAATGTTGGACAATCTACTCAATTTCAGGAGGCTGAAATATTAAAAATGATGCAGCAGCAACAGTTTCAGCAACAGCAGCAATATTTTCAGAAGCAAAAGAAACAAGCAATAGATGATGAAACTGAAGATGAAACTCTTGAGAGCTCTGATGAAGATGAAGATGATGATGAAGTACCTGATAATGAAGAATCAACTGTTTCTATTGAAAGTGGGGATGAAGACGAAGATGAAGACGAAGATGAAGACGAAGATGAAGAAGACGACGAAGACGACGAAGACGACGACGAAGACGAAGAAGACGATGACGAAGATGAAGATCTAGATGAATTACTTAAAAATGAACTAGGAATAAAAGATGAATCATCGGATGAATCTGAAAAAGAAAATCCTGTAGAAGAACCAGTAAAAGAGAAAACTGCAGAAGAATTACCAAAAGAAGAGACTGAGTCCGATACTCAAAAAGATAAAAAGGTAGAAGAATCTAAAGAATTTGAGGTTAAGAGGGGTAAAAAAGTTCCAAATCAAATGGCGAAATTATTTAAGAATGGACACCGTTTGAAGTCAGAAAATGATGGTAATATGTATGAAGTTACTGGAAGTGGCAATTCAAAGAAATGGAAGCTTGTTGGTTGATAAGAGAGAATTGAATAATATTTTTTATAAATAAATTTTGTAATATATATTTATAATGGCGAATAATTGTTATAAGACATCGAATAATAAATATTTTGATTGTCCTGCTTTAATGAGTGACGGACGTGTATTTACGGATTATCGTCCTAGTTCATACGTGAATGATTTGATACGTATTCAAAATAAGGTATATGATTCATATTCATATCGCCAATTTTTAATAAATAATGGCTTGAACATCATAGATACTAATGATAAATACAATAATTTAAAGAATGGGTGTGAGTCTTGTAGTAGTAATAATGTGAGACAAGTTCCAAATCAGGCGTCATGTGTATATAATAAACAATTTGGATTATGCATGCCGAATAATAACTATGGTTTGGGTCAGAATAATTTTGCATCCCCATTTGAGCCAAATGAGCAATATAATCCAGGATTCCAGATTAAACCACCTATGCCAGTAAATTCAATGGGTAGGTAACGAATCGATTGCGATTCGTTACCCCCCCATGCTCTTGCAGCCCCGCAATTGCCGCATTAAGGCAAAATTACTGATGGAATACTGCTATGCAAAATTATTTAATAAATAATTTTGCAATAATATGGCGATTATCCGGGGGATTATTATTAGCCAATTCCAATTCCCAAACACTTTCCAATATTAGCAATTGGACCTTATAAGCATGGGGGGGTTAGGGGGGGGACGGATAAAAAACTCAAAGAGTTTTTTATCCACCGTGTCTTAAAGACG
>Ga0315284_10011281_pt1 | contig 12745 bp, 6 predicted proteins | sample YL17G09_16_MG_FD_203696 | JGI IMG/M metagenome (GOLD analysis project Ga0315284, IMG submission 203696) | Sediment microbial communities from Yellowstone Lake, YNP, Wyoming, USA - YL17G09_16 | ecosystem: Environmental > Aquatic > Freshwater > Lake > Sediment | place: USA: Wyoming | collected... | reverse complement strand
AGCGTGACTTCGGCATCGCAAAGTACGGATACATCGAGAGCTACAAGTGGCTCGACTGGAACCCCAACGGTGTGGTCGAACCCGAGCTGTGGGTTGTCGACATAGACAACGAGGAGGTCCGGATACTTGAAGTGGGTCTCAACGGCTGGGAAATCCACCTCAAGGGAGTGGACTTCGAAGGCAACCCCTACCCAGGGCCTTCCGCCAATGACTTCCTTATAATACCCACCGTCCACAAGGATGGCGGTGAGGTCAGTGGCGAGTCGTTCACCGAGGGCTGGTACAAGTTCATGCTGAAACCAGGCACCTATGAGGTCTGGGAAGTGCTTCCAGATGGATGGGGAACGAGCACGACAAGACTGGAGCCAGGGCTGCCCGACAAACCGGAGAACTACAAGCCGCACTACTGGAACATAATGGTGACGGACGGTGTGACCGACTTCTCTGCGAAGTTCGGCAACTATCCGCTGATGACGATCTGGGGCGTGAAGTTCTTTGACAAGGACAACAACGGTGAGCAGGCCTGGACCGACTCTGATCATGACGGCGTGAAGGACCCAGGAGAGGAGACAGAGCCCGGGCTCAACGATTGGACCATGCAGCTTTGGAGATGGGACGTGAGACATGCTGTATGGGACTACTATGCGTACCCCGCGCCTGGCGACGATCAGATGGAGGCCACAACCGCGACTGTTGACGGCATCAACGGCTACTATGAGTTCGTGGGCTTGCCCCCGGGCACGTACAAGGTCACTGAGGTCAACGACGACACCGATGTGTGGTTCATGACCACGGAATCGGAGCACCTCGAGGGAGTGGAGCCAGTTAAGCCCATGACGCCTGATGAAGCGCAGCAAGTGGGTCCGCAGACGCTCGGTCCTGTCAATGTCGGGAACCTGAGATATGCGAAGATCGCCGGCTACAAGTTCCTCGATAGCTTCGGCAATGGCGTGGACCCAGCTGCATGGCCAGATGGTATCTTTGATCAAAGCAAGCTGGACGGAAATGGCGACCCAGCGGAGGTTGGTCTTCCAGACTGGGCGATAACACTCGTGGGTACGACGGCCTGGGGAGATCCGGTCAAGTACAACTTTGAAGTGGGCGCCGACGGTCCTCCTGCGATAACGGCTGACGGCTTTGGTGACGACCCGCTTGGATACTATAGCTACGACAAGGTGTGTCCGGGAGAATATTGGGTCTCTGAGGTAATGCTGGATTATTGGGTAGCAACCAACGGCACATCCCATAAGTGGACAGTTCCAGCATACCCGTGGGGTCCGCAGATTGTCATATGGCAATGCTTCGGCAACGTGCTTCCGACTCCTGACCAAGACCCAGAGGTTGGATTCGCCTTGAAGGCAGGCTGGAACATGTGGTCTTCCCCAATCGAGGTAAGTGGGCTCACAGCGAAGGGGTTGCTTGGTGCAATTGGCCCGGCTGGTTTGCTTGTGGCAAAGTATGACACAAAGGCAGGCGATCTGGTGTTCGTCTCGAAGTTGTCGCCAGCCGGAGTCGATTTCGCCATAGTCTTCGGACAAGGATACTACGTCGTCACGACTTCTGACGTGTGGTTCTCCTTGCTGGGCTATCAGCAGGTGTCAAGCCAGATTGGCCTCGCCGCGGGTTGGAACCTGATTGGCTTCAACCAGCTAGAGCCTATGAAGGCGAGCGATCTGATGGCGAGCGTCTCTGGTTGCAGGGCGATCGCCATCATGTACGAGGACGTCCAGACCGGTGAGACGTTCATGTACACAGCGCTTTCCCCGTCTGAGCTGGACTTCGACCTCGTCCATGGCAAGGCCTACTTCCTGATGACGAGTGGGGCTGGCACGCTGACCTTCGGAGGGTAAGGAAAACTATTCTACGTGGGTGGCGTTTTCTAGCCACCCTCGAAAAACCTTTTTCTGGTCCCTATTCAGGGGGCATTGATGTACTTATGGTTGACCGCGACAGACTCATCGAGGCAATGGGGTCTTTCATGTACAACCATGCACGCAAGGGTTACTCAAAGGCGTTTGCGATAGGAGTGGCTGCGGTGGCTGGGGTTTGGATCTTGCTGCCCCTTCTGGTTCCTCTCTGTGCTTCGAGCCCGCCAAGCACTATGAGCACCATTGCAGCGGCGACACCCTTGGTTGTCGAGGGTCACGTCTACGACTCCCTGGATCATCCTGTTGGTGGGGCAGACGTGTCCGTGACAGTGAGACACACTAGTGGTGGTTCTATGACGAAGTACGTCACGACAACGCCGGAAGGGTACTATGGAGTCACCTTCGTGAAGGACGATTGGAACGTAAATGACCTGATCGACGTCGTTGCTACTTACGACGCCGAGACAGCTTCGAGCCTTGACAACCTTGCGGAATCAAGCGGCTACGAGATGATTGACGTATACTTCTCTGTGCCAATCCCGGAGTTCAGTGACATAGCGGAAACGACAGCAATGGTGGGACTGTGCATTGTCGTAGCCATGGTCGCAATTCGTCGAAGAGTGTAGTGTTCTCAGACGGAGAGCACATCTTCTGGCGTTCGATGTTGTAGCAGCCATCCCTTATTGGAATGATGTCCAGAATCGGAAACGACAGTGCAGGGGAATTCCATTCACCTCGAACAGGAGCCAGAGGGAGTTGTCTTCTTGCTGGGTAGAATCGATTTTTCTCGCATCGCGGGAGTTCCTCTGATGGAAAAGAATATATGTCACGCTTAGGATGTGTCTATCCTGCAAGATAAGGTCAAGTACTGGTGCGTGTATGAAGACTAGGGTAGGTTTGGCGTTGGAGTCTACAACACTAAGGCGTTTTGGCATTCGCTTCAGAGTGCCACTCATGATCTGCATGATATCATTAGCTGCAGTGGCCACAGTCATGCTGGTTCCCGATGAGGTTTCTGCCGCCTCCGTTCCGTATATTGTCGAGGGATTCGTAACCGACAGTGGGGGTAGTCCAGTACTAGGTGCGGTGGTTACTGTGACGATGAGACATAGCGGTGGAGGTTCAACAACGCATGATTTCACTACAATCACCGGCGGGTACTACGGTATCTCTTTCACTAAGGACGAATGGAATGTGGGCGATCATTTCGACGTCGTGGCCACTAAGGCATCTTACCAGGCCGAGAATCTCAACATCCTTGCTGAAGCTGGAGCTTACAAACGAGTGGATCTGCAGTTCGGACCTGCAATTCCGGAATTCGGAAGCATTGTCGGCCTGTTCGTTGCTGGCAGTGCTGTTGCCTGTGTTGCAATGATTGTCCTTCGCAGAAAGAGCTAGGTTGCCACAATTCCATCCGTGTGGATGACGCCAAGCATGGACCGACTGCAATAGTATTCTACATCAACACTGCGAATCTCACCCGACTTTCCGTTCATGTTCATCCCTCATGAATGTCGAGTAATCCAGATGCAAATGCTTTAATGGGATGTCGACCTTAGATTTGTCAGAGATGGGATGCCTGGCTCTATTTGAACCGCTTAGTTTCGGGCACTGATACCAGAAGAGTACCGTATATATACTGTTCACGGACGATGAAACGTCGTAGTTTGCCCATATAGTGCCACGCCAAGTTGGGCCATTGAGTGGTGTAGACGGTGACATCGGGAAATCCTCATTGCAGGAGAGATACACAACTAGCCATACTACTCTGTGTGCTGCTCCTCTGCTCACTAGTAGCAGTTCCCTCTGCTAGCTCCCGGACATTGCCCGAGACGCCAATAGTGCAGGAACAAGCAGACCTCAGTGCCATTGTTAACGAACGTCACTCCTACGACTGGCATGCCCTTGCACAAGACTGGGATAGAAGGGCCGATAGCTCCGGATTCGTCGACGTGATCATTTCGCTCTCTAGACAGTCTTCGTCTCAGGGAGAGGCCTACAACAAACTTGCTGCGCTGGCAGGTAGGGAGCTTCCCTTCTCGAGCAATGAGCGTCTTCTCGAAGATCTTAGCCAGGGAATGGGAAGTGAGTACTCGGCGGTCTTCCAGGGGTTCTCAGCCCATTTGACAGTCGAAACGCTCAACCAAGTCTTGTCTCTCGACCCTTCTATTCAGGCCTATCCTGACCTGCCCGTGGAAGCCATGTTGGCTGACAGTGTTCCTCAGATCGGGGCAGACGAGGTCTGGACCTACCACGACGCTGCCGGAAATCATGTTATGGGCGCGGGAGTTGTCGTCGCAGTCGTCGACACTGGCGTGGACTACTCTCACCCTGACCTTGGATCAGGGTTCGGTCCAGGACACAAGGTCATCGGAGGTTACGATTTCTGCAACAACGACGCCGACCCAATGGACGACAATGGCCACGGAACTCATGTAGCAGGAATCGTCGCTGCTCAAGGGGGAGTAGCCGGGGTTGCGCCCGAAGCCAGCATTCTGGCGTACAAAGTCCTCAATTCTGACGGCTCCGGAACCATGAGCGCCGTGATATCTGGCATGGAAGCGGCGATGGATCCAAACGGCGATGGAGACACGAGCGATCATGCAGACATCATCAGCATGAGCCTCGGTGGAAAAGGCGAGCAGGATGATCCCCTTTGTATCGCAGTCAGGAGTGCTGTCGAGCTGGGAATAGTGGTCGTCGTGGCTGCTGGCAATTCTGGTCCGTACTTCGGGAGTGTCGCCTCTCCAGGAATGGCGCCTGAGGCGATAACCGTCGGGGCAGTTGACGACTCCGGTGCTCTTGCGGACTTCAGCTCTCGAGGAATAGCATCGGATTTGCTGGTGAAGCCAGATATTTGTGCGCCAGGAGTAGGAATTCGGTCTACGGTTCCGCGCTCCGGTGCGCCACACAGTTCTCCCACAGGCTATCTATCTATGAGTGGCACCTCAATGGCCACTCCTCACGTGAGCGGCGCAGCTGCGCTCTTGCTGCAGCTTCACCCTGATTGGACGCCTGCCCGGGTCAAATCGGCACTCGTGACAGGAGCGTCTGAGATGGACTCTCCCTTGTGGTATGCTGGAGCGGGCGGATTGTGGGTACCTTCGTCCGCCGATACTGACCTGTTTGCGTCCCAGCCTATCATATCGTATGGTCTTGCGAGTGACACGGGACAATCTGTCTCCCTGAAGAACTCAGGTGCTGGAGCAACATTCTCCATCAGTACGAGCGATCAAAGAACCCTCTTGTACAACGGCTCTCTGGTCGAAGGTCTGTGGACAAACTCTTCCTCAGCTCAGCCAAGCCCTATCAACATTCCAGCGGGTGGGACGAACTCGCTCACCCTTTTGGCTCCTTTGTCGGGTTCCAATCTTCCGGACGGGTACTACGAAGGCACCATGGTTGTCAGCAATGGTGCGAGAGAGATACGCGTGCAGTTCGGATTCGCAGTTCTCTCCAGGCTAAACGTCCACGTGTTCAGCACGTCCGGGAGCGAAGTGCGCGATCCGGATGGTCTCGTATGGGTGTACAGCGTACCTGACGCGAACCTGTCGATGGGCGCATTGGGGACGTCAACTCCTGTTCCTCCTGCGAGTTTCATATTGCCTGCAGGAGACTATTCAGTTCATTCGGCTGGGCGCCAGACTCTGTACTATACCTCTCCATACCTTTTGTCTGGACGCGTGTCGCTGGCATCAGGTGAGGAAAAGGATCTGAATCTCTACATGTCAGAAGCCAGGAAGATGACCCTCGACCTGAGAACCGAAGATGGGAATCCGATATATGCGAAAGACTTCCGTATGTATTGTCAATACTTCGGGGAAGAGAGGAACGTGTCATTCCAAGTTCACGATTTCGACTTCTCAAAGGTCGGCAGCGACATGTTTTCGTTGCCATTGTCAAGAACCATCTACGTCTCGGACACGAATGCTACCATAGGAATCTCCATTGTGGGATTCTCCTACTCCTCGGGCATGTGGGACTTCATGTCTCTGAACTGGCCCCATTGGTATGAATGGAGCAACTCGACTTCGACGGATTTCCGGATAGAGACAACGGCAGATCTCCAGTACATGCTGTCTTGGGAGTTCCAAGGCGTCGACTCCTCGACGTCGCTCAACCTGGGCATTGCGCTCGATAACATCTCTGTCCACGAGACCAAGTACGATATCCCTGGCGCTATTGGGAACATATGGGGTATGTGGGGTACCCACAGAGCGATGGGTGGTGAAGCCTCGTTCTATGAACGAAGATCCACTGGCGCTTCGCTAAATGGCTTCCCGTCTGGGATGACCAGGAAGGTGATCGTTCAAGGCGTGTTCTCGGACAGTTACTGGCCGGGGACTGTGTTCGGAGGATATTCAGATTGGAAATTCTACACTTCCGACTATAGTCACACCGTCGTGGCTCCTCAGGATTCCAGCGTGCGCTTCCCTGACAGGAACTTCCTGATGCCTCTACCGCCAGGCACGACAACGGACCGCCTGGGCAGCGGGCCGTTCTATCCATCGGTTTTCACTTCGAACACGAACAGGTCTCTCGTTCTGTATCATCCGCTTCTCGTTGATCAGGCCGGTGCGCGCGTGAATGGCCTGGCTTCGCCGATACTGGAGATTACCCGTGATGGGACCAAGATCGGCTCGGAGTCGCTAACGGAAGTCGCGGCTTCTCTGAACGCGATGCACACAATTTCCTTGCCAGGTTCTGGCTCATACGTTGCGAAGATCAAGATAAATGCACTTGCCCAGGTCTGCAGCGAAGTGATAATAACCCTAGGCTTCAAGGTTCCATCGTATGACCTCAATCCGCCGCGCATGAGTTCCTTGGAGATGTCAGATCGGTTCGCTCCAGGGGAATCTATCAGCCTCGAGTTCAGTGCCTTTGACGATAGCTCATCCGTGTCAGCGAATGTCTCTTGGCGTCCCGGGGGTGGTGGTTCTTGGAGCGATGTTCCAGTGGTCGACCTCGGTTCGGGCAAATTCTCCACGTCAATTCAGACTCAGGCAAGTACGGAGGCAGTCGATCTGAAGATGAGGCTTGTAGATAGATCTGGAAACTCCCTTGAGTATGTAGCAGTAAATGCGTCGTTGAAGCAAGTCCCAGTCTTGTTCGGTATATCCCCGGATGTCGTGCAACTGAAGTACAGACCAGAGAGCACCAATATCGTTCTTACGGGTGTGCTGACTGACACAGAAGGCAATCCATTGAGTCCGTACGGTGGTGTTCCTCTAGAGCTGATTGTCGACGGGAAGAAGGTCGCAATGATATTCGATGAGTACGTGACTTCGGGCTCTCACTCACATAATGGCACCATTCGGTTCGATTGGACTGTGGACCCAACGAGGCTCTTCTCAGGCCCGGATGAGACAATCGACGTAGGGGTCTCGTTCGACTTCGGAGTGTACGAGCCGATTGAGCGCGTATTCCAGCTGAAGTCGGTCTACGACTCGATAAATCCACCCGTAGTGTGGACCACACCGGCCAGCAACTCTTGCATCGCTGCAGGGGACGCAATAGACGTGAACGTTTCAGATGATGGGTGGATAACCGAGGCATCTTACTCTATTGACGGGAGCTCGGACTGGAGAACGCTGGACCTCTCGTCTTCAGATCTGGGAGTCTGGGTTGGTCAAGTTGACACGTTGAATTGGGCAGAGGGAATGCACAACATCAGGGTATCTGTAACTGACAATGATGGGGTCACGGCTAGGAATGAATTCGTGTTTGAGACTGACGCAAATGCGCCCACCATATCGTTCATCGACCTTCTCGACGGGTCGAGGATACCGGAAGATTGGCCCGTCAATGTGGCGGTGTCGGACCCTCACTTGATTGGAATCGACTACTCAATTGATTCTCTTGGTTCCACTTGGCTTCCTGCCAGCTCAGTAGACGTGGTCTTCACAATTGACATGACAGGCGTTTCGACCGGATTCCATACGCTCTCTGTCAATGCCTATGACTCGGTCGGTCACGTATCCACGGTGGCTATCATACTCGAGGTGGTGGCATCCTCGGTCGTTGTCTCAGTAATCAGCCCGCTGCCTGATATTGGCGGCGATGCGGTAGTTCATTCAGGAGTGCCGATATTGCTTTCCGTTGTAGGATTTGGCAGCATCACGTGCCATTGGAGCGAGTTTGGTGTCGACCACTATGTGGGACCGCCGTACGAAATCTCGACCATTGGCTGGGTAGAGGGGAATCACGCCATTCTCGTGAATGCGTCGAATGATATGGGTGGAGAAGATGCAATATTGCTTGTGCTGACCATCGATGATACGCCCCCCGTTATCGTCCTAGTGTCGCCATTTATCGACTCGTTTGTCGATGCTTCCAGCCAGGTAGCATTCACTGTATCGGACCCGAACTTGAAGATGACCAAATACACTCTATGGAATCATACTGAGATGAGTGCAGTCCAGGAGGTCCTAGTGTCATTGGCTTCTTCTCCTGCCGATGGGTACTTCGAGTTGGATGTGAATTCGTCCGACAAGGCAGGCAACGTGGCGAAAGCGCTCTTCAGATTCGCCATGGACACCTTGCCCCCGACCGTATCGCTCGAAAACGTCAATCCTGGAGATGCGGTGAAGCCAGGGTTTGCTGTCAATGTGACGGCCTACGATGTGTTTTTGGCGACTGTGGAATGGTCGCTGGATGGCGCTTCTCGAAGATTGCTCAGCCATCCGTACTCCATACCTACCGATTCGTTCTCCGGCGGCTGGCATGAACTCGAATTGGTGGTCCACGACGCTTCTGGCAAGCAGAGCATTGCCAATGTGTCCATCTATCTAGATGCGTCCCCGCCACTTGTCCGAATCACCTCTTCTCAAGTGTTCGAGCCCAACAACAGCCTCGAGATCGTGGCTGAGGTCTTCGACGACTTCGCCGTTCGGAGCGTGCTTCTGCACTACGAATTGCAGGGAGGAGGTTACGGTACTATTCCGATGGCGTTCACTGGCGCCAGCTACACCGCGATTCTGGCACAGGGACTTCTTTGGGATGGCATGACTGCACATATCTTGGCAGAGGATTGGGCAGGGAACGGAAATGAGAGCATCCAACTAGTCCTGCGTTCCGAATCTTCTTCTGGCGGCGCACTGCCCAACGATGGTTCTCCCTGGGCCGGAGAGGGGAGAAGCATCTTGAACATGCTTGTCACGAATGGTGCTCTTGTGATTGTGGCCGCACTCGCGATTGTCTTTGTCGCAATCGCAGTCCTATTCGCCTCTGGAAGGAGGTCTTCTACCGAGAAATCTACGAAGCATGAGGATCAGTTCGTATCGGCACCCCTCACTAAGAGTGGCACGTCGTTGTTCGCCAGGTTCGAACCACAGGTTCCTGCGGCAACGAAGATATACCGACAGGCGGTCACATCAGCCAAGTCTGCTACTCAGACGGTTGTGGGGAAACTCGAGCCCCTGCCCGCTCAAGTTGTCAAAGCTATTGCAACACCTGTGAGGGCGTCGTTGTTGGATTCCATCCCAAAGATCAGCATGAAGACTGAAGCGAGCGAAGGAGGGGTGACAGACAACATTGACTACGGTGAACTAATCGAGCGCGAGCTCAACCTCTCTGCCTTGAAGAAATCAGTCTTCCGAAGACAGATTCGAGATGGGGACGTCGGCCGGGAGTTCGAAGCGGTCTTCGACGACGTCCAGATCATCTCTGGGCTGAAGCTCAAGAGGCTGATGGATCTTGACAAGCAGAAGATGTGAGTATCTCAGGTCTTTTGTGGCGCGGTCTCTCCATGCGATTTCTGCACCGTTCCGAGTTTCTTCTCAACGCGATCAAGCCACCTGACGATGAGAAGCCAGAAGACCGTTACGAACACCACGAAGATGACGATTCCGATGTAGGAGTGAACGAAGACCAGCGCAGGATGGCCCCAAACTGAACCAACGAGTATCGTTATGACCATACGGAGTATGTTCGACAGCCATGTCAGGATGAAGCCCAGACCCAGTGCAGCCAGGATGTAGCGGTCCACTCTCCTGTAGCGAACAAGGACAAATGCAAGGAACGCCGAGAAGAACAGTCCAGCTGAGTACAATCCACTGCATCCCTCGCCTATCCCCAGATAGATGTGTCTTCCGTGGTACTCATAGATGATCGTGTTCGAGATCCCGTGGCTACTAGTATCCAGTTCGGAACTTGCTCCGACGCCGAGAAGGCGGATGAGGAACACGACTGGGGTGGTTATGAAGTAGTATTCAGAATAGGCATTGATCCTGTAGTAGGAGTCTCCACTGACGATCGTGTAGGTCTTCCATATCACTGCGAACACGATCGTGAGGAACATGAGATAGAGGACCGCGAAGTCCTTTTCCATGACGTATTTGGATGGACCTGCATGATAGAGCACGAGAGAGATTCCGAACAGCGTTACAATGAAATCTTCCATGCGCAAGTCAGCCTGGCCGGTCACGAAGAGCTTCCACCCAGACCAGATAGCGATCAACAGGAAACCCGCGACCGGGATCAGGATCGCACACTGTTCTTTCGTCATGATTCGTGAGAGCAGCTCCACAAGGATGCCGTTCTCCGGCTCCCTCGTTTCCTTTCTGATGGTAATGAGTGAGTAGAGGGCAAGGACTATTCCAATGGCGATGAAGACGAGCTCCACGAAATATGACGAGTGACCCATGTAGTGGTTGTACAGAGCGGCCACTATCAGCAGAGCGCCGAGGAGGAGTGGCCAATCCTTTGGGGTCCACACACTAGCCGCTCAGGCTCTAGCCGATATATAATCGTTGAGCAGGGCCATGTTCGGGGTATCCAGCGTGGCTGATATTCGTTCAAACATGGCAGGATGCTGGGGGTCCTCTCATGATCCTTCCTAAGTTCCCGGGAGCTTTACGACTGCAGACGCGCGTCGAGTCAACACGATTGTCCCCACTGTCGTAGCTATGAGTATGATGGCGATTTCAGTCGTGGGGGTGATTCGGGTAGATACTGTCGGTGCCAGGAGGCTCATGATGAGAACCACAATCGGAGCGGAGAACAGGCATACGAGGGCGAAGACCAGAGCGGCCGTCGCAGGTTTCTTCAGCAGAACGACATCGGTCGACTCTCCCTCCTCCGCGGACAAAGCCAGCCACGTGAGCACAAACGTCGGGATGGCTAGGGACACGATCGCTGTCAGGATCTGGCTCACTTCAAGAAGACTCGGAAGCTCGATCGCTGCAGCTGACGCGGTCGCGATAATCAGCAATCCCGTCAGAGAAGATGGCCTGTAGTCGTAGAACATCCCCAGGAGAATGAGAGCAGCGCCGATCGCTTGAGCTAGGATCACTAGGACGCTGTGTTGGGAGAAGACTGCGAGATCGACGACTGCCACGACCGCCATGAGGAGCCTGACCCTCCGGGAGAAGATTATCACGCTTTTCCCCTCCTTATGGCTCTGACGATTCTTGAAGCGGTATCAGCGGGGCCGATTCTGATGTAGGATACTCCCAATCCCCTGAAAGTCGCCTCTATCTTCAGAGAATCTGTCAGGTCACCGTAGAGCCGTTCAGCCTCCGGCATGTCCAGCGTCGCCTCAGCATTTCGGTACCAATCATCATAGGTGTGAATCACGAGCATCTTGTTGCCTGTGCTCTTGCAGATATTCGCTCCAGCTATGACGGCGTCGCGGCTCGAGACGAGGTCCGAGATGATTATGTAGAGCTGCTCCCGACCTCTGTTGCTGGCGATTATCTCCTTGATCCCGCCTTCGAGGCCTATCCCAAGTGCGGGGCGCGTCCCCTTTGTCGCAATCCTGTTCAGTGCCGACAGGAACTCCTTTCCTTCGGCGCTAGCCTTGAGTGAAGTCTGCTTGGGCTCTGGGGTCTTGTTCGATTCCGTCTCTTCCGTCCGGACACTCCCCGCTTCGCTCTCCTCGATCGACGAAGGCGCCTCTCTCAGGACCTTGACGATGTTCTCGAACTGGTGCCTTCCGAGCGTAGGGGGAACTTTCTTGAGGACTTTGATCTCGTCAAAGACCGCTACGCCGGCGGGATAGAAGCTGCTGATGAGCACATTCGACAGTTGCATCGATAGATCGACTGCGTGGTCGACCTTTGCGAGCTTGCTTCTCTTCAGCCTCATGCTCCTGCTGCAATCAACAAAAACCATCGTCTGGAGCGATCCCTCTTTTCTGTAGGTTTTGGTCATGAGCTTGTTCAGTTTCGGGAAGAGTTTCCAGTGGATGTCCCTTGCACGATCTCCTGGGACATAATCTCTGATTCCATCGAATTCGAGTTCTCTCAGAACCACTGCTGGATTTCTCCCCATACCCGAAAACTCGAGATGTTCCTTGCCCGCCATCTTGCGCGCAGCGTCAAAGCTTCCCTTCTCGGTATGGACGCTTATGACCGTCGGGTGCTCGACTATCTGCTCTTCGTCAAAGAGTCCCAGAGAGTCGTTGCGTGCGATCTTCATCCCTGGGATCACGAGAGGACCGCGTTTGTTCGGAACCAGAGAATAGGAGAGCTTCAGAATCGACTTTGGAGGAAGGTCCCTGGTCGATTTGTTCATGCCCGCCGAGAGCTCGCAGTTCTCGGGGAGGATGTCCTCGAAAGTCCCCCTCACGGTGATGGGGTCCTTGTTGAGGATCTCGACCGTGACGCTCGTCGGCTCCTGTGCGAAGGAGACGTCCTCGAGCGCGTTCCTCTCGATATGCAGGTTCGTCCGCTGCAACTCTGTGACGAACCTGAGATATGCGTAGACATAGGCGCTGGCGAACGTGACGCTCAGCACTGCCCATGAAAGATTCGAAAACAAGATCCCGGCAAATGCAAACACTATTGCGAACGACAGAATTGCGGTTCCCAGAGAAGTTGAGCGCAAGCCACTCACTCTTTCCTTTCTTCACCGCTCCTGAATTCGCCCTTCGGGAC
>Ga0315284_10011280_pt1 | contig 12745 bp, 8 predicted proteins | sample YL17G09_16_MG_FD_203696 | JGI IMG/M metagenome (GOLD analysis project Ga0315284, IMG submission 203696) | Sediment microbial communities from Yellowstone Lake, YNP, Wyoming, USA - YL17G09_16 | ecosystem: Environmental > Aquatic > Freshwater > Lake > Sediment | place: USA: Wyoming | collected... | reverse complement strand
TGATCGTCAATATAAGCGGGGTCGAAAATATCATCGTAGAGTTTCCTCCATCGTTTCGCCACCCAGGTAGGGAAATGCACACCATTGGTAACATAACCTATATGCAGTTCTTCCGGAAAATATCCGGGATAGAGATTGGAGAACATCTCACGAGTAACCCTGCCGTGAATTTTACTCACCCCGTTGGTCTCGGCTGATAATGTATTTGCCAGCACGCTCATGCTGAATTTTTCATTTGGGTCGTTCTCGTTCACCCTGCCTAAGTTCATAAATGTATCCCAACTGATCCCGAGCCTGTCGGCGAAATGAGGAATATAGGCTCTCAGCAGGTCTTCCGTAAAGGTGTCATGCCCTGCAGGCACAGGAGTATGGGTAGTATATAGAGAAGAGGCTTTCACCACTTCAACGGCTTCGTTGAAACTGAGGGTTTCCTCATGCACATACCTGCGTAATCGTTCTATCCCTATAAAAGCCGCATGACCTTCGTTACAGTGGTATATATCGGGTTTGATGCCCAGTTCGTTGAGGCAACGAATACCGCCAATTCCCAACAACAGTTCCTGTTTGAAGCGAAGTTCGCTGCCTCCTCCGTAAAGATTATGCGTAATGATCCTGTCTTCCGCCAGATTCTCGTCAATATCTGTGTCGAGCAGGTACAATTGGGTTCTGCCCACTTCCACTTTCCAGACTTTGGCTGTGATACTTCGTCCGGGAGCAGCGATATGGACTTTTACCCAGTTATTAGTGTCGTCATCATGCGAACCTTCTTTGCGGACAGGTATCAAGGGCAGATGTGAGTATTTCTGCGGAGGATAGGTTGCGATCTGGTCACCCAGCAAGGATATGTTCTGGTCGAAATATCCGTAACGATACAACAAACTGATGCCAATGATGTTTGCATTTGAGTCGCTGGCTTCTTTCAGGTAATCGCCTGCCAGGATTCCCAATCCGCCTGAATAGATCTTAAGGGAATGATGCAGTCCGAATTCCATACTGAAATAGGCGACCTGTTCCTTTGGTTTTTCGGGCCCGCTGCATAAATATTTCTGGAATTTGACGAAAACCTTTTGCAATCTTTCACAAAATTCTTCATTCTTTTCCAGGGACTTGTATTCATCGTAGTTCAGGTTTTCGAGCAGGGCTATGGGGTTTTGTTTCAATTTTTCCCATAGTTCGGGATTGATAGATTCGAACAGTTCTATGGCTTCCGTGTTCCATGTCCACCAAAGGTTGCGGGTGAGCTTATATAAGGGAAGCAGTTTATCAGGTACGCTGGGTTTCACCAGTATTTTTTTCCAGACGGGATTAATTTGCTCTTTGGGCTTCACATCCAGCAGCAGGGAATGGGTCTTGGTTTTGTAAAGTTCGTAACGCAAAGCTGCATTATGAAGAGCTATATTATAAGCCTTGAAATAATTATCGACCAGATGCTCCCATAAGGCTGATTTCGAAAGTTCGTAAGCTTTTTCACGCGAAGCATTTTTCTTATCTACGGGCGATTTTACAAAGGAGATCACTCTTTCGGTAATGTAACGGGTGACCTCTTCGCTGTTCTCGTCGTCGCGGGTGATAACGGTAACAAAATTATCAGGATCGGAAGTAGTTCTTTTTACCCAGGTGCCAAATCCTGCCAGTGTGGTAGTAATGGTGGGAATATGAAAAGCAATACTTTCCAGCGGGGTATAGCCCCAGGGTTCGTAGTAGGAGGGGAATATGGTCAGGTCGAAGCCTATCAGAAAATCATAATAGGGAATGTTGAAAATACCATCCTTTCCGTCGAGATAGGTGGGAACGATCACTACTTTCACTTTATCAGAAACGCTGTTGGTGAGGTTGTTCTCCTTGATGCGCATGATCATAGGATCCGAATCATAGTTATGCAGGTAATGTGTACAGAAATCTTTGGTCACAGGCTGTGCGAAATCCCTGAGTTCCATGCGTTGCTGGAGTTCGGCAGAAGGTGCGATGTTATGGGCGGGAACGGCAATAAATGCCACAATGTTTTGTTTCAATTGATCGCTCTTATTCAGTTGTCCCAGTGAATCAATGTAAAGATCTATCCCTTTGTTGCGGAATTCATACCTGCCACTGTTCAATACGTAAATGGAATCATCTGTCAGCGGTTGGTTCAGCAAGGCTTCAGCGACATCCTTTAATTTTTTGCGCGATTCTTTCCTGCATTCTTCAAAGTCTTCTGCCGGAGGCACAAAGGCATCATCAAAACCATTGAGGGTGATAACATCGACACTTTTATCCAGAAAATGGGTACATTCTTCCGCCGTGATTTCGCTTACCGTCGTAAAACAATCGCTTTGCTGTGCTGATAACTTTTCGAGAGAATATTTCGAAACCACTCCCATTTGTTTTGCCAGCGATTCGCTGTTGTATTCTGTCAGATGTCCATACAGCGGAAGGTTGTTCCCTGCGATGCATCTACCTAATACCGTGGCATGAGTGGTGAGCACTGTTCCTATTTGCGGTGTCTTATCATTAAGATATAAAACACCTGCCCCTGTCATCCATTCGTGAAACTGGGCAACGATCCTGTCGTGGGACGAAAGGTTAAAATCGTAAAAGCTGTTAATGATATAAGCCGCCGCAACACCGAACAACGCCGGTTCTACGTAGTCCCATTGACCGCTTATGGAGTCTAACTGGTACTTTTCCCATAAACGTGAGAAAATAATATCTTTTTGTATGAACAAAGGCGTAAAATCAACCAGGATCACAATCGGGCTTCCGCTTATGTTCCAGCGGCCTATTTTGAATTTCAAGCCTTCGCTTTCGGCTTTCATGCACCACGACCTGTAAAGGAACTTATCTTCAATGAATTCAGGATTGCTGCGCGTTTCTTTCCAGACATCAGGACCTATGAGAATATAATTATCTTCCAGTTTTTTTACTATAGAAGGAGCTTTTGTAGATATAACCGTATAGATTCCCCCCACTTTGTTGCATACTTCCCAGCTTACTTCGAATAAATAGTCAGGAATCAGTTGGTTTTGAGTAGTCATTATTGAGTTTTATTAAAAAAGAATGCAAAATTAGTGAAATTTAAGGAGATTTTTTATAGATCGTGAAGACATTTATCATCGAACTATACTATTCTGACTACCAACAACACAACTATACATCTAACTCCGATAAATTGTTAATAACTTTTTCTTGTTTTTTTCTTTATTATATTAAGAAGATTGATTATCATTGTACTTTCATTTATCTAACAATGGTACGTATGTCCCCCCCCCCCCATATTTTTGCAAAAGGCCCGGGAAAAAATCCAAAAGGGGACAAAAAAGGTATATTTGGCAATTCTCGATTTCCATTCATTTTAAAATACGCTTATTTTCAGGGATTTATAATTTCAGAAAAAAGGTCGGTCTCTGCGACATTCAATCTCGCAGTGATGAAAATCATTTTCGCAGATGTGAAATTCATTTCCGCAGTTGTGAAATTCATTCCCGCAATGGTGAAAATCATTCCTGCAATTGCAAATACAAAGAATGTTAAGACCAATGAAGCATTCGCAATTGCAAATCGTATAACGGCAATTGCGAAAGCAGTTTCTGCAACTATGTTTCAGGGAATCGCACTTATGTGCGAACCATCCGCAAATGCGAGTGGTATTTCTGCAATTGCGATAATGCTTCCCGTTACAATATCGTGTTGCAATATTGCTGCAGAAACGACACCCGCCTTAATATCGTACTGCAACATTGCAGCAGGAATTAAAACCGCAAGAGCGGGAGTCGCGTCCGCACTTGCGGCGCATTAGGCCGCAAGTGCGAACATAGCACCCGCTATTGCGGACACTTCGGAAGAAGATCATATTTTCACCGAAATAATTCCTAGTATATACAGGATAAAAGTCAAATAAAATGGTTAAAAAATTAATAAAAAAACTGATATTGGTGCTTCATTTAGGAAGACTGACATTGGCAGCCAGGATTATGAAAATGACTGATGTAAAAAATGCCCATAAAGCATATCCTGCCCTGGTTCCCAATCTTAAACCGCCTATTAATGAAGTTGAAACCAAACTTGAAAACTTAAATACCTTGATCGAGGCAAGGAGTAGCCTTGAAGATCAGGTGAAATCGAAAACACAGGAAATAGCTGAAGCTGAAGCAGAACTGGTTGATATATTTGTTCAGAAATATGCAAACCAGACTCAAAATGCAACCGATATGGATGCCGACAAGGCTAAATTGTTGGGATATAGCATTAAAGGACAGACACCTACAGATCCTCCATCGCCCGAAAGCGTGCCGGTGATAGGTAAAATTAATGTGAATGTAAAAGGTGAACACATTTTACTAATTCACAATAATGAAACCTTAAAAGTAGCGCTGCCTCCAGGCATTTTACGCATTGATATCTATGGTCAGACAGGTGGCACACGACCGATAAATCTGACAGCCCTGATTGCCAACGGCGGCGGCTACCTTGGTCAAGCCACCCGTGGCAAATTGGTGAACAAATATGGCAACGAACACCTGGGAGAAGTCGAATACTACATCGCAGTTTATGTTGACAAAGCCAGCAAAAAGCCATTTTCACAAAGTTTTGTAGAAAGCGCATTGCTTACTTAATTATTTTCGAATTGTACGACTTAATGGGGAAAAGGATTTTATTATCAGAAGTGTTTTACAATAAAAACAATGAAGTAAATATATCAGTAATAGGTCAGGGCATATATGTTTATAAACTTATTCAAAATAATAAAACAATTAAACAGGAAAAACTGATAATCATTAAGTAAATTAAACATAGCAGCTATGCAAAAAAGCATAGCTGCTTTTAATATTTAATTTAAATGAAAAGAATACTGATACTATTTATTCTTATAATAAATCTTACATCGTTTGCTCAAACCAATTTGGTTCCTAATCCCAGTTTTGAAGAAATTGATTCCATCCCTCTTTATAATTCATCTGGTGAAATTTATGATTATAATTTTTTACCAAAATATTGGTTTAATCCAGTTCCATGCGGGTTCGAACTTTATTGGAATTCATTATTAAATTATGTTGATACAATTCCGGGTTTAGGATATGGCCCATACAGTATTCCTCAAAATGCCTGGACTTATACATTTCCTAAGGATGGGAATGCTTATTCCTCTTTTTGCCCCTTTGTTCCAAATTTTAATCCTTTATACCAAGGTAACAGAAATTATCTTGAAGTGATGCTAAATCAGCCATTATTGGCTTACCATAAGTATTGTTTGTGTTTTTTTATTTCATTTCCCGATTCTTGTTATAAAGCGATTGATGAAATTGGTGCTTATTTTAGTTCAAGTCAATTATATATTCCTAATACAGGTCAAATAGTTCCCTGTTATTTTTTATTAAACCCTCAGATAATTAGTCCTTCAGGATATTTCTTTAATAAAAGAAATAAATGGGAATTTGTTTCAGGTTCTTTTTATTCTAATGGTGGAGAACAATACATGACTATAGGAAACTTTAAAAGCGATACCAATACCAATTATGTTTATGTGCCCGATAGTAGTTCAAATTCTGGTAATGCATGGTACAACATTGATTTGGTTACATTAATCGAATGCAGTTCTAATATAATTGATGCTTTTGCTGGCGAGGATACTGCCATTTGTAAATGGGATAGTATTGTATTAGGTTCTGTTGGCAATATGCTGGGTTATGAATTCGCTTGGTCGCCAGGCACAGGATTAAGCGATTCATGTGTTCGAAACCCCAAAGCTTCACCCGCTCAAACTACAACTTACACCTTAACCCAAAACTATTTTGGTTCGGATACTACCAGCGATGCAGTTACAGTGTCAGTAATTATTTGTAATCCGGGGGTAGATGAGTTTTATAGTAAGCTAAATTTTATTATTGTTTATCCCAATCCTGCTAATAAATTGCTTAATATAGATGGACTTTCATCCTCTGCCATGGCGGAAATATGTGATATCAGCGGAAAACTCTTACTTATAAAACAACTCAAGACAACCCAGATTGATATCAGCTCCCTTGCTAAAGGCTTGTATTTTATAAAACTTCGTACTGAAGAAGGCAGTGTGGTAAGGAAGTTTGTAAAAGAATGATAGGAAGTCAGAGTTCAGATCCGCCAACTGGCGGATGAATTCAGAATTAAATCTGAAATCTGAAATCATAATTCTGAATTGAAAAGGCTTGTCCGCAAAGGCAGGCCTTTTGCTTTTATTATTCCTGACAGTCTAACAGACTAAACTGCTAAACCCCTAAAAAAGCTTTGTTTTTTTTTGACACATTTTTAAAGCATGTTAAATTCCTTTTAAAATTATAGCCGATTTTAATCATAAAAGATTAATTTTGTGTAGCTGGGTTTGCGATATTTTATAGCTAACCGGCATAAGCAAAACTAACGTCTAATTAATTCAAATTCAAATGGCTTTACTAAAAATAGGTGATAAAACACCTGACTTTACAGGAGTGGATCAGGATGGAAAAACCATTGGACTGAAGCAATTTTCAGGAAAAAAAGTGGTTTTGTATTTTTATCCCAAAGATAATACCCCGGGATGTACGGCAGAGGCCTGTAATCTGCGTGATAATTATAAACTGCTTACCGATAAAGGTTTCGTTATTATTGGAGTAAGTGCTGATAATGAAAAATCGCATCAGAGTTTTATCTCGAAGTTCGATCTTCCCTTTCCGCTGATTAGTGATACGGATAAAAATGTCTGTAAACTTTTCGGAGTGTGGGGACCGAAAAAATTTATGGGACGAACCTTCGATGGTATCAATCGTGCTACTTTTGTAATTTCCGAAAAAGGTATTATTGAGGCGGTGTTCCCGAAAGTTGACACAAAAAATCATACCCAACAAATACTAGATGAATTAAAAATCAAATAAAAATTAAATACTATGGCAAAAAATGTAGATGAAAAAAAAGATGCTGCTATCAATAATGAGAAGTTAAAGGTTCTGCAGCTTACCCTGGATAAAATTGAAAAAGCCTATGGCAAGGGTACTATCATGAAGCTTGGCGATGAACCCATTGGCAATGTCGAAAATATTTCGACCGGTTCTATTGGAGTAGATGTGGCTTTGGGTGTAGGAGGCTTTCCCAAGGGTAGAGTAATAGAAATATATGGTCCTGAATCCTCCGGGAAAACAACCCTGGCATTGCATGCCATTGCCGAATCACAAAAAAAAGGCGGCATAGCTGCTTTTATAGATGCTGAACATGCTTTCGACAGCAGTTATGCACAAAAACTGGGTGTAGATATTGAAAATCTGCTTATTTCACAACCTGATAACGGAGAACAGGCTTTGGAAATCACAGAGAACCTGATACGTTCAGGAGCTATTGATATCATTGTCATTGACTCTGTAGCCGCTCTTACTCCCAAAAGTGAAATAGACGGTGAAATGGGTGATTCGAAAATGGGTTTACAGGCTCGTTTAATGTCGCAGGCCCTGCGTAAACTTACAGCTACCATCAGCAAGACGGGTTGCTGCTGTATTTTTATAAACCAATTACGCGAGAAAATTGGTGTGATGTTTGGCAATCCGGAAACTACTACGGGTGGTAATGCTCTGAAGTTTTATGCTTCGGTTCGTGTTGATATCCGTAAAATAAATCAGATTAAAGAAGGTGAAGCCGTGGTAGGTAACAGGGTTCGTGTGAAAATTGTGAAAAACAAAGTAGCTCCGCCTTTCCGCACGGCAGAAGTTGACATCATTTATGGTGAAGGCTTTTCGAAGATAGGTGAGATCATCGATCTGGGTGTGGAAAAAGAAATTATCAAAAAGAGCGGTTCATGGTTCAGCTATAATGACACCAAACTGGGACAAGGCAGGGAAGCCGTGAAACAACTGCTGGCCGACAATATAGAACTGGCTGACGAACTGGAAGCTCTCATCAGGGAAAAGCTAAAATAAACTGCTGTATTTATGAAGATTTATAGAAGTGTATTTTACCTGTTGGCAGTTCTTCTTTTTTTTGGATGCGGAAATAACTCCGGCAAGGATGATAATGTGAAGACCGATTCATTGCCTGCCGATCTGGCTACCCTGAACAAGAAAATTGCCGAAGATCCTAAAAATGCAAAACTATACCAGCAACGGGCTGTTTATTATCTGCAAAATAAAAGCCTGGAAGAAGCACTCAATGATATCAACAAGGCTATTATAATCGAACCGGATAATTCGGATCTTTATCTGACACTATCGGATATTTATTTTGCCGGGGGCAAGATCACCAAATGTCAGGAAGCCCTGAATAAGGCCAGTGAGATGGATCCCGATAATGCTGAAGTTTTTTTGAAACTCGCTGAGTTATTCTTTTATCAAAAAGATTATAAGAAGACTTTCGAGAATACTGGCAAAGCCCTGAAAATTGACAATCTGAATGCCAAAGCCGATTTTATTAATGGTATGGCTCTGAAAGATATGGGCGATACTTTGAAGGCCGTTAAAAGCTTTGAGAAAGCTATTGAAAAAGATCAGCAGTATTTTCATGCCTACATGCAACTGGGACTGATGTACTCGGTGAAACGCAGCCGCCTGGCCATCGATTATTTTAACAATGCACTGAACCTTAATCCCAAAAGTATTGAAGCATTGTATGCTTTGGCTTTCTTTTACCAGGAGAACGGCGAATACAACAAGGCCATTGAGAAATATACTATGATCACCCAGATCGACCCAAAGAACAAACAATCGTATTACAATCTGGGATACATTCATTTGGTTTATCTGCTGGTGTATGATGTGGCTGCCAAGTATTTCACCTCTGCTATACAATGTGATCCCAATTATGCAGAAGCATATTATAACCGGGGTTATAGTTATGAGCTGTTAGGAAATATAAATTTTGCCCGTGCCGATTATCAGCAGGCGCTTAAAATTAAAACAAATTATCAACGGGCCATTGAAGGAATGAACCGTTTGGACAAAATTTCACGTTAAATCATACATTTTATGAAAAGGATAGTATTTTGTACTTCTATTATGCTGCTTATGGCAGCCAATCTATTCTCTCAAAGTAAACTGACACCGGAGTTGTTATGGCAATTCGGCAGGGTGAGCGATATGCAGGTATCACCTGATAAAAAAACAGTTCTATACGGAATCACGCGTTATAATCTTAGTGAGAACAAAGGCAACCGGGAACTGTATGTATGTAATAATAACGGTACAAATAGTGTCAACCTGACCAATACCCCGGGTAGCGAATATAATGCCCTGTGGAGGCCCGATGGAAAAAAGATAGGCTATATCTCTTCATCTTCCGGTGATCAGCAATTGTGGGAAATCAACCCCGATGGAAGCGGCAAACGACAGATAAGTTTTGTGGAAGGCGGCATCAACGGTTTTTCGTATGCCCCTGATATGAATCACATTCTGTTCATCAAAGACGTAAAGCTCGATAAAACGACTTCCGATCTGTATCCCGATCTGCCCAAGGCCGATGCCCGCATTATCGATGACTTGCTATACCGCCACTGGGATAGCTGGGCGGATTATTCTTACAGTCATGTTTTTGTAGCAGATTATGCTAACGATGCTATATCGAATCCCAAAGATATCATGGAAGGCGAACGCTTCGACTCACCATTGACGCCTGATGGAGGCATGGAACAGATAGCCTGGAGCCCTGACGGAAAATCACTGGTATATGTCTGCCGCAAACTCAATGGAAAAGCTGAGGCCCTGAGTACCAATTCGGATATATACCTGTACGATCTGGCGACAAAAAGCACTACCAATCTGTGTCCTGAAATGTTGGGATATGATCTTGACCCTGTTTTTTCACCCGATGGTAAGATGATCGCCTGGTGCAGTATGAAAACCCCCGGTTATGAATCGGATAAAAAACGTCTTATTATTTATAACCTTATTACTAAAACGGCCACCAACCTGAGCGAAAAATTCGACGAAAGTGTTGCCAACCTTCGCTGGAGTGCCGATAATAAGAATATTTACTTTACCAGCTATACCAAGGGCACCTGCCAGGTGTTTGCTGCGGAACTGGTCTCAAAGAAATTTACCCAACTGACTTCCGGTGTTCACGATTATACGGAACTATATGCCGACGGTACCCTGATGATGGGCGTCAAAATGTCGATGTCTATGCCATCGGAAATATTCAGAATAGATAATATAAAAGGTAAACTTACGGAAGTGCAAGTGACTTTTACCAATAAAGCTTTACTCGATAAAATTACAATGGGTAAGGTGGAAGAACGTTGGATCACTACTTCGGATGGTAAAAAAATGCTGGTATGGGTGATCTTTCCTCCTGATTTCGATAAGAACAAAAAATATCCTGCCTTATTGTATTGCCAGGGCGGACCTCAAAGTACCGTAAGCCAGTTTTTCTCATACCGCTGGAATTTCCAGATGATGGCAGCCAACGATTATATTATTGTTGCACCAAATCGCAGAGGATTGCCCGGTTTCGGACAAGAATGGAACGACCAGATCGCATTGGACTATGGCGGACAAAATATGCTGGATTATCTGGCTGCTATTGACACCTTATCAAAGGAACCCTATGTGAATGCCAATAAACTGGGTGCTGTAGGTGCCAGTTATGGGGCTTTTTCGGTGTATTGGCTTGCCGGTAACCACAATAAGAGGTTCAAAGCTTATATTGCCCATTGCGGTATGTTCAATCTGGAAAGTTGGTACGGAACCACAGAGGAGATGTGGTTTGCAAATCATGACCTTGGCGGTGCTTATTGGGAAAAGCCCATACCAAAGAGCTATGATTTCTCGCCTCATAAATTTGTAGGCAACTGGGATACTCCGATACTGGTTATCCATGGAGGCAATGATTTCCGTATTCCATTTACTCAGGGGATGGAGGCATTTGATGCCGCACAGTTACGTAACATACCCTCACGTTTCTTGTTCTTCCCCAACGAAAGCCATTTTGTGACCAAACCCCAGAACTCGGTGCTGTGGCAAAGGGAGTTTTTCAGGTGGCTGGATCAGTGGCTGAAGTAAGAAAGCTAGTGTTACCTTACTATAGCTTCAAAATTTAACTTGTACTGCATCGTTTGATTTCTTTCAGAAGTATCCTTAAAATATATCCTAAAGTATGGATTAATGTTGGGAATATACTCTATTGGATGCAGCCTTAACAAATTCATCCATAAACTTTTCTATTTCCGAATTTTTATACTTAATAGTTTTACCGGGGGTTGAAACCGTATTTCCCTTATTTGATCCTCCTGTTTTCCTGACTGAATTTTCCAGTGTCAGCAGTAAGGTGTCGACATCAGCCATTGTATTTTCCAATCCGAAACTTAGCCTGACAACACCCAGAAAACGAAATTTGGGAAACAGTAATTGTATTATACGCTGAATATGTTCCAGGAAAGGTGGGATATTGAGAATACGTTTGACGGTAAGATGCGCACAATGGCAACCATAGCGCACTCCAATGCCGCCCTGCATGGCCATTTGATTGGCTAAACGGTTGGGCATGCCGTTTTTGAACGAAAACGGTATAACACCTACCTTATGTACAAACCTTTTCGAAGCGGGATCATTAATGCCATAAATTTTAAGGTCCTTTATCTTCTTCATACCCTGCAAGGCCCTTGTTGTCAGGGCCTGTTCTTCCTGGCTGATCAGGTCCTTGCCTATCCTATGCAGCAGCAACAAAGACTTTCCCAAAGCGGCGATGCCACCCGGGTTGTCGATGCCGTATGATTGTATCATTTTCAGTGCTGAGGTATCGAAATTCAGCAGTCCTTTTCTAACCACCAACGCACCGCTTCCGAAAGGGGCATATATCTTATGTGCCGAAAAAGCCAGAAAGTCGATCTCACATTCCTGTATATCGATGGGGCGGTGTGCTATCAACTGGGCTGCATCGACCAGCAGCATGGCTCCGTATTCATGAACCAGGCGGCTTATTTCTTTCAGATCGTTGCAGCTGCCCAGCACATTGGAAGCTCCGCTAATGGTAACCAACCTGATACGCTGGCTGCCATGCCTGGCTTTTTGATTGTAGTCACTCAGGTGGCTTTCCAACTCATTCATATCAATGAAACCATCAGGATCGACCGATAAACGTAAGAGTGTCGAGCCGGGAATCAAACGCCAGGGAAGATCATTGGATGAATGTTCGAGCAGGGAACTTAGCACTACTGACGAGGTTTCACGCTTCAAACTTTCGGCTACAAGGTTGATGGCTTCCGTAGTGTTGGAGGTAAATATTATATCATAAGTATCCCCGGATGCATTGAGGGTTTTGGCAATTACAGACTTTACTTCCTCAACTATTTCGGTCACGCCCTGTCCTTTCAGCAGCCATGATCTGCGGAAAGCCTCCCAAACAGGTTCGAAGGTAGGAGTGCTGGCGCTGTTGTCGAGGTTGATAAAGGGTTGTAAACCATGAAGTGTAGGGACCTTTACCTCACGGCCTATCAGTGTCAGCCTGAGTTTGTCGAGAAGTGGCTGGTCTGAGTATGACTGCAGTTCGTCATGGTAAAGTATCTCAGAAGCGGAGATGGTTTCTGTTCCGGCATCCCTGAAAAGTTCTGTGCCATATTGTTTGATAAGCAGCAAAGCTTTTGCAAAAGCTATCACATTGATAATGGCCGGCGTCCCTGCTTCGAACTTATCAGGAGCATTGGCCCAAATGATCCATTCGCGGGATGTCATCTTGGTAGTGCCTCCGCCGCTGATAAAAGGCGCACCTTTTGGCAAGGAATTCTTTTTTACCACGATAGCACTGACGCCTAATGAAAGTCCAAACTCAGCATCTGCTATGA
>Ga0315284_10011278_pt1 | contig 12746 bp, 9 predicted proteins | sample YL17G09_16_MG_FD_203696 | JGI IMG/M metagenome (GOLD analysis project Ga0315284, IMG submission 203696) | Sediment microbial communities from Yellowstone Lake, YNP, Wyoming, USA - YL17G09_16 | ecosystem: Environmental > Aquatic > Freshwater > Lake > Sediment | place: USA: Wyoming | collected... | reverse complement strand
TGCATATTTGCCTAGCACATATTTACGTATTCACGTCATATCAGAAAAGAATGGGAAAAATCTACATAACATTAAGATAAGTTACGCTAATGCGGAAACTTCTACGCATTTGGTGGAGGAAATAAAAGACGAAAATATTTTACATATGATCACCTTTTCTATGAGAGGTGAAGATGAATCTTTATATGACCGCGTGATGGAACATCTCGGAACGCTAGAAGACAAAGAAATAGCAATAATCGAAAAAGAATATCGCAAATATGGTAAAGTATCTATTATTAACGGTTTTGCCATAGGCGTAGCCACCTACCTTACTTTCTTATTATTGCAAGAGAATAATGCCTTCATAGGACAGATGCCCTTTCAGTTCGCCACGCCAGTTACAGTGGAAAGTGCTAACAGCGTGAACCATAATATGTTTCAATATCTATCGTTACCTTTGACTGCTTTGGCTAATATAGTGAAAGGTCTACAAATGCAACTAGTTACCTTCGTACAAACATTCATCAACATTTGGGATCCAGCATTTCTACCCGGGCCTATTATTGGGATGCAAGCCGAAGCACGGTTGTGTATGGAAGTAGTATCTGGTATTTCACAATACACTAGTATTATGTTGGCTAAGGCTCGAGATGATGCTATTGCATGTGCTATGCAGGAAATGACGGAATGTGTCCGGGAACGTGTTAAATGCGAAGTAAAAGAAAGTCTTAAGTGCGAGATGAAGGAATATGTCGATAAAGCATTAGCTGATGCTTTAGAGGAGGGTATTCGCGTGATGAAACTTGAGAAACAGAAACAGCACGTGGAGGCACAATCTGAACACGTTATGGTAGACAAACCAATTGTCAGTAATCCGCAACGAAGAAACTATCGCATTCCTAGGCAACGTACCTTCAATAACTAAGTTATTATAATTAAGTGCGGTTATTTATTATAAAAAATGAGCAAATAATTATCAAATAAAAAATAGTGGGATTATAAATACTCTCCACCATGGCAGTGCCATATGAAGCATTAGAAACATTATCTAAGACCCAGCAACGCGCGCGTTGGCAAGAATTAATTCTTGCGACACAAAACGGAAGCTGTGTGTTTTTGGACGATCCGAAAGCGATGTGTACCTATGATATTGGAAGAAATGTATATGAGCATATCCGAAATAACAGATTAGTCGTATACGCTGTTAACAAACAAGCGGGATTACAATTTGATCATGATGTGATAACTTATTCTTACGGCAGTATTCGTCCTTATCGTGATTATTTATCTAACTTACTAAGCTCGAACATTTTCCAATTTTATCCAATCACGGCATTGTGGTTCGATAATGATCGTACTCCGGATCCGGATCCGCTTCATGTTAAGAAAAGCGAACCGGAAAAAGAACAGGAAAATATAACTATGATAGATATATTTTCCCATCTTATGAAGTATGATCTTTTCTCAATTGATGTGATGATCATGGTGAATTATAGTGGTCGTCTGGATGGGGGGAAGGTAAATATAATGTTTCATAAACATTTAAGTGCGCTGGCTGCGGCTTATAATTATACCATAGAATTCTTATTGACAACGCAATACCGCGGGAAAGCCTTCGAAAGTGGAAGAGCTTCATCAGCTGGACCAATGTGGTATGAAGAAATTATGCTGCATAAGCAATAAAACTTTATTAAAAAAATGCCTAGACCCTAGGCATTTTTAAATGAAACAACGGCTATTATGTTCTACCGTGCGTTTTATCTCATCCGGGAGATCAGTGCGCACTAACAATTCTTCGATTTTCTTACGTGCTTCTTCCTTATGTTCTGGTAAATAAAACCCAACAATAGAGATTTCGAAATCAAATAGATAACTATGACAATTACGATCAATGAACAAAGTATCATGTTCCGGATAAGGAATCTTCTTACCTACTTTAGCCAAATCATAGGCTTCTTTGTGTTTACTTATCATACGATAGAATCTGGTAAGATTATATAAGGCTTCGGCACGTGTTTTACGGAAGTCATGCGCTTTAATGTAAAATTCCACTAGTTTAGCGTAGTGTGTTTCCTTCATAGTAATATAATCCTTGGAAGTCAGGTCGGTCGGGTTTTGTTTAACCCAAAAAACGTATTCTTCCGGAGAGATCTCTCCACGGTGTTGTTCAAACTTCATAGCTAAATTTAGCATATTATTATATTTCCAATACAATTGCTCATGATTGAAACCTACTTGGTAATAGGAATAATATATCTCTTCCTGCCAACCATTGTCTAAAATGCGATCACTGTAGTATTTGATAGATTCTTCGTTGCGGCCCATATCTTTCAAAGTTTGCGCCAAATAGAATTTGTAACGCGTCTTAAGATCTTTTGGCGTTTTCTCATCAGCCAAGCCTTTGGTTAACAATCTTACATCACGTTCGAACTTGTCTCCTTTAGCACCACCATCTTCCCTATCATCGATAGCCAAGGTAGTTATTTTAGCAGTGCGTACTTCACCAGAATAAGCGGATTGATCTTTTGTTTCTCGCCAGTATTCATGGGTAACGCCTATACATTCCCAATCGACTTTGGCGCTGAGCAAACGAATGTTCCAGTAATTCAAGGCGCGATTGTACTGTGAAATAAGATACTTATGATCGATCAATAAAATCTTACTAAAAGTACCTTTGACATTAATATCCCACACAAAATCGGCATCTGATAACAGGAAGTAATCAGCATCGGGAAATGCTTGTTTCGCAGCCCGTACGCTATGTGTACGGTTGTATGCGAAATCTTGGAAAGGTTCGTGGTGTACTTTTGCTGGGACATTATTTTCTTTCCCCCACTTGAGAATAATTTCTTCTGTATTATCGGTGGATCCGGTATCTACAATGGAGACCATATCTATTACAGATTTAACGGAATCAAGCAAACGCCCAATAATCTTGGATTCGTTTTTCACGATCATAGTTAGACATAGTTTCTTTTCACCTTGTTTAACAGCTAATTTTTGTCGTAAACGATTGGCGGTACCAGCTCTTTGTATCAAATAAGCCGGAGCTTTTACAGCTCCATGCCGTTGTTGTTTACGACTACTCATTATTTAATTATTACTACGATATGTCTTAAGCTGGTAACAAAAATCATAATTAATTTTTTATAAAAATGATTTATAAAAAATTAATTATAATATTATGAGAGTATCAACCATGTCTTCCTACTTTTTACTATAGAATCAACGATTGCGAATGGCATCAAATACTGCACAAACAGAATCCGTCCAAGTAACTAGACACCGAGATGTGCTAACTATCGTTTTGGATGCCCTCGAACAAGAAGGGGGTCTCCGTTTACCACTAGAAATAGTGATTGAAATCAGACGATATTATTTGTCGTCGATCTTGCCGTGGTGGCCAAACTACTATCATCTAGGAACTGTCAAAGATGGGCACTGTTGGAATGAACCCAGTCAACGTTCTGGGAGTACTAATCAGGAATTTTTGCGTGTGATGATGGCTACAAACTGGTCTTACATACCATTACTTCATTTCAAGCGTAAAGATTATGATACAGCTGCTTCGTTGGATCATTTCGAAATCGTAAAATTCTTGAATACAAAAGAATTTTACGACGATGAACCGTATCATTCGATTATCGATGAAGTGGCTAGTTCGGGTTACCTTAAAATGGCTGAATGGTTGTACATTAATCGAAATGAAAGATGCACTTTTGACGCCATGGAATTCGCGGCTAGGGATGGTAATCTAGACGCGATGCAGTGGTTGTACGACCATGGTATTGCCAGAGGAGAATTTGCGCCAGATTGTTTTGGACATATTTGCTCTGATCAAGAACATAATAAACCTCATAGATTCGAAACAGTGCAATTTTTTATCGACAAGAATTTAGTTTCGAATGATGATATCGGTCAAGCCATATCACAACTACAATTTCACTGGCTGGAACTAGAGGACATACGAGAGGAAAATGAAGAAATAAGAAGATTTCCTATATTCGAAGATCCTAATCTGAAGAAGCGAGTTAATCATCCAGATCACGAAGATGACAGACGGATGCGTCGTCATTTGAAACGAATATATCGCCAGCTAACCGGCAGATGTTTCGTGGAAAATGAGGAAGTTGCGACTGATTAAAAAAACTTTGTACCTAGAACAAATAGGTACAAATTAATATAATTGAATTAGGGAAATTGAAATAAGTATTATTGATCAAAAGTTATAAGACCTAAAAGCACGCGTAACGTAATAAAAAATAATTTATTTTTGCATGTTTATTCAATCTTTTTAATTCATTTTAACACCGTGAATTTACGTAAATTCACGGTGAGTATCCAAGCTGGTTAAGGAGGCAGACTTAAGATCTGCTGTGCAATTGCACTCATGGGTTCGATCCCCATCTCACCGATTTGAGAGCGTAGGCTCTCAAATTGATAAATAAACTGTTATCATTTTATGGTTAACATCATAAAATGATCGACATCGTCAAATCCACATTGATCGCAGTTCGCAAACAACATGGTATAAATATTCCTGATGACATAATAGAACAGATTCGTTTACAATATTGTCTCATGTATTTGCAGAAATTGCCTTGTTGGCCTAATTATGATAAGTTGTTGTATGAATTACAATGTAATATTGTTACTGCCAACCAAAAGAATGATGAAGTAGCATTAGAGAAAGCTATTTTTGCCGAAGCATCTTTCATGGGGCGCATGGAAGTTTGTCAGTGGCAAGCCAAAGTTACATTGCAATATAGTGGGGATTCCTATTTATATGCTATGATGCTTGATCATTTCCCCATTGTACAATTTCTAATCGAAAAGCGTAAATTATTACCGGATATTGATATGATAATACTGAAGGGATTCAAGCATGCAGTATTTTATTTGCAATATCTCTACAAACATCACCGTAGATTTTTCTATGCCTGTGATTTTGCAGCAAAATCGTATGGAACAGGAAGGAGAGGATATCTTAATATATTGCAATGGTTACGCACAATAGGAAAATTGATTCTTCCTACTTATTTCATTGATGAAATAACTGGTTTTACTGCTTCGCTTCCTATCATCGAATTTATTTCATATCATAATTTAGCAAGATGTACGACACTAGCCATGGATAATGCGGCAGAGGAGGGTCGTTTAGACGTTGTACAATGGTTACATGACAACAGAATAGAGGGTTGTACGACGGATGCTATAGATAGAGCGGCTGTACATGGTCATTTTGCGGTGATAAAATGGCTGCATCTTAATCGCAGAGAAGGTTGTACGACTCAAGCACTTACTAATGCCGTAGTTAATGGTCATCTTACTAGTGTGCAGTATCTGATAGAAAACAGACTAGTTACCGATCAATCTCATATAAATAATATTCGCGACAAAGTACGTTTTTTTATAGAGAGATATAACCCACAAAGTGGGGTATTTCGCCTCATACATGATTACTTAGACGAATTACTATAGAATAAAATATGCCTAACATTAGGTATATTTAGAAGATGCGATTCACATACAGCGCCGCGTTGCTAACAAAAACCGGTCCGGTATATGGTTGCTGAGCATAAACCTTGATGGAACCACCGGGAATAACTTGCGCTAACAATGTTAAGGTTTGCGTCACAGCAGCTCCACCGATACCAGTACCTTGTACCGGAAAATTAACATATTCCGCGATACCAGCCGGGTCATAATACAAAATAAGTTGATAATTAACATTGCCTCCTGGGACTGGAGTAGTAAGCCAGTTAATAGTAGCTGTAATATTGTAAACAGAACCAGTTGGTCCATGCGCGATAATACGATTATTAATAGTATCGACCGTCAGATCTGCAAGATTAGTACTATTAATAGTAATCGCATTAAGTGTAATAGGATATGGTGTACTTCCCGGTTGTACTCCTGTTAGGAAAGTACCGGCAATAGCCGCAGCACCGAATGCTGTCACTGGTCCTGGAACACCTTGTATACCAGTAGGTCCCGTTGGGCCCAAGAGTCCTGTTGGACCGGTTGGACCGGTAGGACCAGTATATCCTATAGGACCTGTGAAGCCAACTGGTCCAGTAAGACCGGTAGTTCCGGTGGGTCCGATAGTACCATTAGAACCGGTTAAACCATTAGGACCAGTAGGACCGATCGGACCAGTCGGTCCAGTATTACCAACTCCAGGTCCTTGCGGACCAATAGGCCCAATTGGTCCCAAGGGCCCTATTACAGTATTCCCTTGAGGGCCTTGTGGACCCATCGGACCAGGTAAACCCTGCAATCCTAATAAACCCGGCGGCCCTTGTGGTCCAGTACCAGGTGGACCCATTGGACCCACAGGTCCAACTGGTCCAACAGGCCCTGCAACACCTGGTACTCCTTTGAAACGTTCACATGTAATATAATAGATTTTAGTTAAACCTCCACAAGAAGCACAGTTTTTCTTCTTCGTAGAAAGATGATCACCATCGGTGTCAGAAAATTCGCTAGCCGACATCTATTTATTTCTGTTTTTAAAAACAGAAATAAATTATTATATATTTCTACTTATGTCACAAGTGATAAAAGCGAAATAATTTGTGTGAATTCTCTCGTAGGTAAAATTGTCGATGAAAAATCACCACCAAAATCACATAAAAAATCGCGTAAGTGATAACGGGTAAAATTAAGTTGTGTCGCTAACAATTTAATATCAGCCACTGTTTCTCTGCGTTCTATTTCTTGTAATAAATCGCTGAAAAAATCGTCGTATGTGAAGAAATGTTTGCTAAGTATTTCTAATTGATTATTTTCACGAGTCCATGTATGTATAAATACCAAACAACGCGCCAAAAATATTCGGAGTTCTGATAAACGTGATTCGATTAGTGGATTAGATAGCCTATCATTGAGGACTAACATTTCTACATTTCTAGTAGAATCGCGTAAAGTAATCATCGCATCAAAAATATTAGGCCCCATGATTTTTCGTAGGTCATTATCACCGATAATAATGCCGTTATTGTGATATTGAGCGTAAACACTATTGCAGCCATAAAAATATGTAATATAATTTGCCATTTTATTTATCACTATTTCGTTTACTGCTTGTTCTGTTTAGAACGAATAATAGCGAAATAATGAATAAATAGAATAGTGAAAAATTTTCGTTAATAAAAGATAGATAATAAGATTTATTCATGACAGATAATAGCGAACAGACGATAAATAACAAGAATGAAATTACAAAGACTGAAATTACAAAGGCTGAAATTATAAAAGATGAAATTATAAACGACAAATCGCAAAATGATATGCCCGATGGTTCATCCGGTAGTTCTGGTAATTCAGGTGATCTTATAAATACAAATATCCTGAACTCGAACGTTTTACGTGCATCAGCTACTAGTAGTTTAAAGAGTAAGTCACACCTTAGCACTGATCATAATATTATAGGTAAGATAGGCTATTCTTTCATATTATCTAATATTATGCTGGGACATGGTTCTTTTGGTGATATTTTTTTGGCTAGCGACGAGAATAATAACAAGGTTGCTATTAAATGTTGCGAAATAGATAAAAATGGTGTACCTAATATATTAGAAGCTAGTATTATGGGTACATACATGCATCCACATCTCAATAGAGCATTGCGTATCCAAGCTACTGATAAGAAATTATATATCATCCAAGAAATCGCTAAGGTTGATCTCTCTAAACACACCAGAAGAAATCGTGATAATTTTAAGCCAGCTTTGCCTTTATTAATATCATGGTGTTATAATATTGCACAAGCCATAGCTGTGTTACATGCTGATCAAATCGTACATGCCGATATAAAAGCTAGCAATATCTTATTATATGGCGAAGATGATGTTCGCGTAAGTGATTTTAGTTTATCAGTTAAGAAATGGTTGCCAGACGAGAAGTTCTCGCATAGTGCTTGTACTTGTACACATAGACCCTTAGAATGCTTATTGCGAAAACCATGGAATGAATCTTTGGATATTTGGTCTCTCGCATGTACATTTTATGAAATAGCTTATGGTGAATTACTTTTTCCATATCAAGGTCTCTTAGAAACAGAAGACAAAGAGAAGAGTAAGCAATTTAAAATGCGTCTGCGTAAACGATCTATAAATGCTATTGTAGATTGGGCGGCGCGGGCACAAAAATCTGAACAATCAAAACCGCAAAAGTTCACCGGAGCATTGAACGAAGCCATGTTAGATATTGATTACATTCCATATGTTTTTTGTGATGATTTTCATAAACCAGAAATGAAAACCTTCAATAATTTACTATTATCGATGTTAGCTGTAGAACCAACTGCCAGACCGACTATTCAGCACGTTTTAGCGCATGAAATTTTTGTAGGGTTAAAACTTAAGCCTTACATGTTAACAGCTAGACCTTTGAATAACATTGGCATGGCGGAATATGCCAGAGTAACGCGATATATACAGCGACATAGCGCTAGTTTTGCGCAAGAACCGCGTGCAGAAATCGTTCAAAATCTTGCATTAAATTTATATAAGAAATGTAATGATATCAGCAATACTAATGAAAATATCCGAGCCGCTGTTTGTGTGTGGATTGCCAGTAAAATAATAGCAGGTTATACGCCAAATATTGATTTTCCCATTAATCATATACTAGCAACCGAACGTGATATCTGTCACAATCTACTTTTCCGCTTACATACGGTGAAATGAGATATGAGTTCTACTCATATATCGTTGTTTTTTATTTTACATAGGCTTATCTGTCATAGAACGAAGGGTTGGTATTTGGTCTTGTCTAGAAGACACTGGACGAACGTATGACAGCTGTTGTGCAAATGGAGCATTAACCGGACGAGAATAATTACGTGGTGGAGGCGCCGCTGTAGATTCTCTTGCGGTTGTTTCATCGCGATAAATAGCACTAGGAGCGCTAGCACCACGCCCGTGATAAGTTCCACGGCTACGATAAGCTCCACGTCCACGATAAGCACTAGGACCAGAAGCAATTTCACCAGGCCTGGTAGTTCTGGCATCGATATCGAGGTTGCGAAGATTTTGCTCGACTTGAGAAAGTTGGGTATCTGTCCCACGACCACGGAAAGTACCTCTACCGCGGAAATTCCCACGCGGGACAAATTGTGAAGGTTGAGAGAAGCCTCCTCTGTATGATTGCCGTTGAGCTTGGCGTGTTTGTTCAGCTTGTGCAAAACTCGCGGTGCGCAATATGCGTTGATTTTCGGCTTCCGTGCGTTGGAACGTTTGTGATGTGGCCGGTAACCACAATTTGGCGCGAGCCGGGCTAAAAATAATCTGTCCCACCGCATCCGATATTCTTCTACGATCAATCAAGGGAATAATAGGTATACCTTCATGTTCGAACATCTTACCGTCTAATTCTATGATAAAATCTTCTGGGAAATAATCATAGATAAGACTGTTGAATGAGAAGAGGGGACGCAATTCCTCTGGTAACAGATCGCGCGATTTACGCGGTAAAACTGCCACTAGTTGATGCAAAGCCGTAAAGGGCACTTGTTTGGGATCGGCTTCGAAACCTAAAATAGAAATGGTGCCGTTGGGTAGAAAAGAAGTAGTATGCAGAGCCACCTCATAACCGTATGGTTCAATTACTAATTGTGCCACAGCTGATAGATCAACCAAAAGTGGCGCATGATAGTATTGATAAGCCCAATCTTGGTTAACGGCACTATGACCTTTACGATAATAAAGATAAGTCCAAGATATCGTACGTAGATAATCAATAGCCATCTGTTCTATCCGCTCGGGTGTTACTTCGGAAACAACGGTCGCCCCTGTTGCATTTAGAATGACATTGGTAATATCTCGATTCCCTCGCGCTCCTAAGGCATTTTGATACCAATAAGAACGAAAGTATTCGGGAAAGAACTGATTATTACGAGTAGCGGCTTGAAAGAAACGAGACGGATACTTTGTCGCATGTGTAGCAGCTTGTGCTAGAAATTCTCGTTCACGCGCAGCTATGAGTGCTAAAAATCGTTTAATTTCTGGCCAGAAAATCACACCGTCGTGAGTTAAGCGAGCTCCAAAATCAGAGACATATAAATCTAGTAAGAAATTAATAGAATCCGCCATCTTGTCAAAAGCAGGCATATGTGGTAAGAAATCATTGCCAAGCAAAAACATCATAACGACAAAATCATCAAGATAATTATCAGATTTTGTCTCATGAGACAAATTATCAACTTTACTATGATAACGAGTTGTCATTCTTTCGGCTAGATATTTCTTAACAGCATCGATGTTCACCATTTCGCTCACAGTTTCGCGCGAAAGATAGATATGTTCCAATGGTGATAATAAGGACAGCATAATTAAGTCTGCATCGAGACCGTATAGTACATGAGCTCCACCTTGTAAATGCGCAGCACCGTTTGTTAGTTCATCTGAACGGTAGTAATCCATAATTTTATGTTCTCCTTCACCTGGGACCATATGTGAACTATAGATAACTTTCGGTGGCAAATAATCCCGCTTGCTATCAATAAAACGTATTAGGAAATTATCTAGTCGTATCATAAATTCTGTGCCAGGCGTAATAGCATTTCGATCAAAGGGATCATTTGTCGCTTTATCTTTAGCTGCTTTCTCGCGCCGACCGCGTTGTTGTTGCATCTTAGCAGCTGGCGCTACACCATCCACGGCCAAAATCAAACAATCGCGCGGCTTAATGTTATCCACCATGCGCAAAATAATACCAGAAATAATGGTGAATACTTCTAATTCTAATTGTTCTCGCGGTGTGTCTGCGAATGCTTTGAAAGCGCGGGGATCCTTATCTCCTTCGCCGAAGATAATTTTTCGAGCTTCATGGAATACGCCATTGAGATCAAAAGATAATGTTGCGACAAATTGTGGAATACCAGGGACAACTGCTGCTGGTACGTAAGTACTTAGCCATCTTCCGTAGAAACCGGGGATGCCCATGCTATTTTGATACGATTCTGTAGTCAACCGATATAGGTGACCTCGATATGACTATTTATGGTGTATTATAAAATGATTTACTGATTTATTAATAAATCAATCATATACTGATTAAAAATGAATATTAATTAAAAACTTTCACTATTGTTACTATAAAAGTCGCTAATAAAATGACGCATAAATTTACCGCGTATTTAATATTGGAAACATGGTCTAATGACGATAACATTAAAGAATGCGCACTTGGCATTTTCTCTGAACGTTTCCCAACAACAAGACATGAAAGAAGTAAGAACAATATTTGTTCTTCTATACTAGAAGCCTGTAGTATGCTATCATATTCGGATGCCATCGAAAATTTGAAGAAAAAGATTAACGTCCGCGGTCTTTCTTATCTCTATGATTGAACATAACATGAAATAATAGCTATATTATAGCTATTATTTTTTCGTCTAGATTTCTTGCTCCACTGTCTTAGTGGCTACTTTCGCTGTGCGGCGAATGAGACCCGATTCATCTAACGTTTTGATAGCAGAGTCATATGTTGCACTTGCGGAATGGGCCGCATCTGTAGCTGATTTAAACGCGGCGGTAGCCGCATTTTTGGCATCAACAGCTGATTGCCACGCTGACTTGGCTTGTGCCACTGTAGCCAGAGTATTCACATTAGCTTTAGGTAATGTCCCTAGCGGTGTACTAATAGTTTCGCCAGGATATTGTGCGGATGTAAATGTACCAAGTGGTGTACTATAACGAGTGGGTGGAGTCTGTTGCCCCGTTCTAGTAATAGTGCCAACTGGAGTACTACGAACTGAGCCAACAGGAGTTTGATATGGTGGACTAACTGGTTCGGCATATGCCATGGGCAAAGTACAATTTTCTGGTCGATCAGCCGTACACGGCAACGGTACAACAGTACGCCGAGTTTTGGTTGGTGCTGTCATGCGATTGAGTTGTTGTGTGTTAGGTAAAGGCATTTTACCTTCAATCATTTGATTGATTTCCTGAGTACTAGGCAAAGGTTCTTGTGGGACAGAGGGTAATTGGATATTTTGTGCACGCACTCTAGCTTGTCTTTGTTGCATTTGTGCTTGTTTTTGTGCACGGGCTCTAGCCTGTTGAGCTACTACTTGTTGTTGCGCTTGATAAACGCGAGCTCGTTCTTGCTGCATGGCCATCCGTTGTTGTAACTGAGCTTGTTGTAATTGAGCTTGTTGAGTGGCCTGTGCTTGTTCCTGCTGCATTTCTTGCATTTCTAAGGAATTGCTTGGATAAGATGGTACTTGCGAAGGCGGCTGTTGCATTTGCATCTGGAATTGCTGCGCTTGTTCCTGCTGTAATTGTGCTTGATAAGCCTGCTCTCGCTGCATCTGTACTTGTTGTATTTGTGATTGCCGCATAGCTTGCATTTCCTGCATCTCCAAAGCATTCCCCTGATACGAAGGCGGTTGCGATGGCGTTTGTGTCTGCAAAGCAGCCCTCTGTTTTATGATATTAAGATCAGATATTTCTTTTTCTTTCATTGCCATGAGTTGCTTTTGTTTCTCCTCGAGCTTTTGCTTGTTGATATAGCTAATGGACAGGTAAGTAATGAAGCCAATAATGAGAATTCCAACCGCTCCCAAACACATGCTAGCACTAATAACGCAATCAGTATAAGCGGTTTGTTGACTACCAGTATTACCAGTTTGCCCTGCTGAAATATCAGAGGCAGCAATGGCCGTTAGAACGCCCGTGGTACTAACTAAGATAATAGCGAAAATCAAGAAGGCAATTGAAAACCAACTGAAACCGGTCTTCAACTTACCAATTTGG
>Ga0315284_10011277_pt1 | contig 12746 bp, 9 predicted proteins | sample YL17G09_16_MG_FD_203696 | JGI IMG/M metagenome (GOLD analysis project Ga0315284, IMG submission 203696) | Sediment microbial communities from Yellowstone Lake, YNP, Wyoming, USA - YL17G09_16 | ecosystem: Environmental > Aquatic > Freshwater > Lake > Sediment | place: USA: Wyoming | collected... | reverse complement strand
GCCCCCCCCCCCCCCCCCCCCCCCCCCCCCCCCCCCCCCCCCCCGAGGATGGATCGTGTGAAAAGCGGTGTTTGTCGGGAGAATGGGGAAGAGGTTGTATAAGTTAGGCTAATATCTCTTTGAGTTGTGCCTTCAAATCTTCTTTATTATGGCCGCCAACAACATGAATTGAATACGATTGAGATAATGTTTTTATTAGAGTCTTCGTGGAATTTCCCACATCAGATGAAAAGATAATAATCGATTCTTCAGAATTATAAGATTCCATGAATGTTATCATTTGATTGACAACTTTCTTAATCATTTCATTATTGGGTTTACCTTTTCGATAATACTTCACTTCGATTGGAACTGATTGTCCGTCTTTATTTGTAACAATAAAATCAGGACTAATGTTTTTTGCAGAGGGTGTGAAAATAGAAAGATTTAGTTCTCGCAAATAATTTCCGACTATCCTCTCGAATGCCATTGCATTCTCATAATAAATTCTAAAATCACTAGTTTCTTCAATACTTTTTAATGTTTGTTCAGTTGACCCCCTCTCTTCTTTGGTTGGTTCGATTGTCCCAACTTTCGTGCTTGAAGTCACTTCCATCTCTTCATTTGCTGATTGGATATCGTCTTGATAACCTAACAAGTGTTTTACAAATTTTTCATAGACCCCTGGTTCAAAATCCGATGGATGATAAAATGCCCATGGAAATTTGAATAAAATACTTTTGAATAGGTAAAGGACATATGCTGTGAAACCGATTGCAGAAAAAACACAAAGGTAAGCCAAAATCATTTGAGCAGTACTAAAATAAAATCCTGCAACAAGAAATGTGATATCAATCACAATGATAAAAATCGCGAGTAACTGAATAGGACGAATAATTTTTGAAATGTCCATTTTTCCAGTTATTTTCGCATCGAACATACCGAATGAATATGAAAATCAAAGAGTCTTATAACTACTGACTCGAATGAATTTTCCTAAAATTCAAAAGATTATGGAATTAAATTCGGGAGATCCGTTATCTCTCGTTCTCCATTTTTAATTAGATAAAGTTTCAATTTTCTTTGAGAATTTTTTCGAACCAAATCAGAGATGCTTCTCCCATTTTTTCAGTCGTTTCTGTTGGTTCACGGAGATGTTTGAGGCAATTTCTTAACTCATTAATATTCTGAATGTGCTTCTCCAACTCGGTTTTGGATCTAAATACAGGTTGAAAAATAGCCCAATTCTCTTTCATTATTTTCAGATAGTCGAACAAGAAAAAGAATTCGAAATGATTGATATCCTCTCTTTTAAAACTGGGGTTTTTATTTTGGTATTCTTGAATTCTTACTTCAATTCCCTGTTTAAATTCCTTATTTACTGTGTTCCAATAATCCGGATTATTTTCAATTAGTTGCTTGTCAATAAATTTTCTTAATCCTTTTTCAAAAATATTCAAACGGATCTCAATCTCGGAATTTACATTAGTGATGATTTCTGGAATGACATCGTCAAGTGTATCGACACAATCCTGCATGAAAGAATTTAATTCCATTTCCATCTCATTTTCAAATTCACCGGGTTTAAAAGATTTTAATTGACGTTCAATCAAATCCATTCCACCATTAGCGTACTCTTCAGCGATCTTGTAGATTTTTGCATTGTCTGAAATAACATCTACACCTTCTTCAGAAACACTTATTGCAACGGCTTTGATTAACCACCCAAATTCTTTATCCATAAATGAACGGCTTATAGATCGTTGCATTCCCTTCAATGGTTTACGTTTACGATGATACACTCCGTATGCCATGGCCATTGCAAATAAATAGACCATTTCCTGACCTTTAAATTCAGGCAGATAGTCTCCTTTTTTTAGTTTCTCATAAAACGGATGTTGACTTTTCTCGATCGCCAACTCTCGTGGAGCCTCAGACTCAAGCATGCTTAATCACGTCGCTCTTTTTTTCCTTTTTAGATTTTTTCAGTTCATAAACAGCCCCTAGTCTATCCTTCATCTGGATTTTTTCGGCATTGCTCCATTCAGTTCCGCCAATTAAGAAAAATAATACCTGCACTCCGGTTAAAATATTTTTTAAGGCTTTGATAAATTCGGAACGGGTATTCGGATCAATTCTTCCAAGTGGATAATCAAATAAGATGGGGCTCTCAAAATCTGAATCCTTGCGAAGAGCAATCATAAAAGCGGTAGCAAGACCCTGTTTTTGACCTTTTGATAATTGACTGTAAATATTCTCGTTCTCATTATCGAGTGCTTGTAATTCGAAATCTTCAGTGATGAGTATTTTCTCGACTCGTGGTTCAAGGATACTGTTTTTATAGATTTCATTTGTCGTTGTTTCAATATCGGTTTTCAGTTCAATGAGTAAACTTTTTTGAGACTCTTGTAAAAAAGTCAAAGCAGCATCGCATATCTCAAATTTCTTTTTCATTTCCTCATTTTTAATCAAAGTTCTTTCTATTTTTTGGCGTTCCTTCTCAAAAGCAAGTTTATTCAATTTATCATCATTAATCGAGTTTCCAATTTCCCCAACTTTTGTTGAATATTTTTCAAATTCCGAAAGTGCAAAATTACGATTTGACTTTACACTTTGGAATTCTTTATCGTCGATATTTTCTATCTGTTTATTGATTTTTTCCAATATTTCTCTAGTTTCAAAAAGTTGATCCTTTTTCTCATCAATTTTGCTATAAAAGTCCTTCCGTTTCTCAAAAAAACCAGAGATCCCCTTTAGCAGATGAGTAATTTCACTCTGTCCTTTCCGAATGTCGGGCTCATAGCGGGATAATGGAGCTTTATTTTTATATACTTCGACATATTTTCTCGCAGCACTCCCCTCAGAAAGATCCGTATGACAGATACAGCGCCCTTTCTGGAGTAATTTATTAATAAACTCTTCTTTAACATCAGGAGGTAACTCACCTGACTCATATTTTTTGTTGATTTTTTTGACTGCTTCCTCTAATTCTTTTTTACAAAAAATTGTAGGAATACCTTTCAATAAATGATCGAATTTTTGATTTTCGAGGTCGAGAAGTTTTTTTGTAAGCACGGTTCTTTTTTCTTCATTTTTTCTTTGTTCTGTTAAAAGTTGCTCAAGATCCCCTTTTGAATTAAGTGTTTTCAACTGCTCGTCAAATTGATCGAAATTAGTCTTTGCCTCATCTCGTTTAATTTCAATTCCTTTCTTCTGAATCTCTTTTTCTTCAATCCGGTTTGTCAAACCGCTGACATAAGCGTCGATTTCAGCTAATTTGGGATCTTCACGATCTTTTTTTGAAACAAATTCCCTTGATACGGATTTTAAGTGACTAATTGCGTTATCGAGTTGATCCATCTGAGTCATATCTTTGATGGCATTCTCGGTTTTTTTCATGTTATCAGAGTCAAAAAAAGTCTCAAGTTTTTCTCCATCAAACATGAATAAGTGTTGAATTTTTTCCGGGAATACATAATTTGCTGCTATACTCGCATCTGCGGCATCAATCAAATTATTTCTTGTATCTTTAATTTTTGCAGAAAACCGCTCAGATCCTGGTAATGGGACCACTTTGCCTTGGTTATTTTTAAAAAAAGTTACTTTTCTTCTGAATACACCATCTATCTCATCTTGTCGCAGTCCCAAAAAAATTTCAATTGCAACATCAACGGTTTGTTCATTTTTTAAATTAGCCTCTGCAATATCGTTTAACATTGATTCTGTAGAAAGATCTTTATGGGGCTCCTTTCCAAAAAGGCACCAGGATATTGCATCAAGAAATGTTGTTTTCCCCCCACCAGTTCCTGCAAATACAACATTGAAATTCTTATCATCTGCTGTACTGAAATCAAAATTATTATTTCCATAAAAAGGACGGTAGTTTTCAATACTAATATTCAGAATTTTAGTCATGCTGTCGAGACCTCTCAAGCAAGAGATATGTCTTTTCAATTTCAGCTTTGTATTTTTCAGAAAATTGGCCACCTTTGCCAATCTCAGATTCAATTTCAAGAATATTTTTTATGAATTTTTTTATGGGGTCATCCAGATCTGAGTTGCTGATTTTTTTTAATAGACGTTGGTTTACCTTAATTTTCATAACCCGTCCTCTTCTGGTTCGATGTTTATCATTAGATTATATAAAGATACGATGTTTTGCATTTTCTTCAATGACTCTTGAGTGTTTTCAGATAAATGGGCAAATTCCATAAATCGGTTGAATTCTTTTTGAATCTCTTTTCCTTCAATTTCTTTATAGTTGGGGTCTAGTCCTTTGAAATTGGGAATAACAATGAAATCAAAAAAAATCGCTTCGTCTTTCCCTGGAGATGGACGCAACAATCGACCCCGTCTCTGAATAAATTCTATGGGATTTTGGCTGTTTTCGAGAAAAATTCCTATTTTTGCAGATGGAAGATCAATACCCTCATTAAGACAATCGATTGCCAATAAAACATCATATCCCCCAGAGGCTCGGCCTTGCTCAAATTTTCTTAAGATGTCTTCCCGCTGTTTAGGATTGAGGTACTGTGTAAATTCGTGGTAAATCCGTTTTGACCTGTTTAATAATTTTTTAACCTCTCCCATCTGTTTCCCAGAACAGTAAATTATACAAAATTTTAACGAATCTCCAAGTTCTGTGAATATTTTTTCAAGTTCATCCAATTTTAATATCGCATTATTCTTTACTGCAGTCCTTCGAAAGATCAGCGTTTTCAGAGCCGAATCATCAGAATTTTTGTTCTTATTGAAGTTGTACCTTCTCCCGATCTCTTTTGTTAGTTTCAAATATTCTTCATTTTCTTCAAAAGTCAAATCTACAAGAGTAGGGTAATACTTGTATGAGCATAAAAATGGTTTTCCGGTCGAGGGATTGATATCATGCATCGCCCTTCTCATTGAGAAAGAGAAAACAACTTTGCCAAAGTAAGAATCGATATATTTCGATCCTTCATCATCGAACCATCGTTCGGGCGTTGCACTTAACCCTAAACGATACTTGTACTTCTCCACCAAGCCCTCGCGAAATTCTGGCGCCCCTGCATGATGAACTTCATCGCAAATTATCAGACTATTACAATTTATTTTATTGACGAGAGCAAGAAATTTCTCTGAAGAAAATGTCTGATAGGTCGTAACAAATATAGAATAATCTTCATATCCACATGATATCCCCATTATCTTTGTAGCCAATTCTTTCTGCCAGTTAGAATGACTTGGATTTGATGAAGCACCTCGACTTGAAAAACCATAAGATTTTAGTTTTACAATCCATTGATCTACCAGTGATTGCCCCTGAGCTGCAATAACAATAAAAATCGGCTTTTTCTTTTCAATTAATTGGTGTACTAGTCCTATGGCGGTTTCTGTTTTTCCAGTCCCAGTTGCCATCCTAAAGAAGCCTTTACCATCATTGTTAAACCATGCATCAATTGCCTGCTTTTGGTAATCTCGAAGAATCAGATTATTGGTTGGCACAATATTTTTACTATCGATGGATTGCACAAGGGTTATGTCCTGGGATTCTCGTTTCTTTTTACACGTTTCATTTAATTTTCTGGCTACTTCTTCAGATAGTTTTTCGAACTCGATATCATTTACAGGAGCGATACGTATTATTTCCCTTTTTACGGCATCTGATATGGGAAAAACTTTAGTTCTTTTAGCCTCATTATTCCAAAATTTTTCAAATCTCGTCACATTATCATTAATGTGTTGATGTTCTTCAGGTCGCCACGAACAGAAGACATGAAATTCTTCAATGTTATCAAGCCAGCCCTTTTTTGTTTCATTATCTGATCCACTGAATGAAACGACATTCTTTTCACTGTCTTCAAGTATGCCAATTTTTTGATGATAAATTCCATTTTTTACGAGAGCAACTTTCATTTCGAGATGATTGTTTTTTAACATCCATCCCAGCATTTTAATATGATCTTTGATGAGTTCATCTTCGATTTGATCTAAACTCTCGATAAATGCATTCTCTGCATTTTCAAAGATTTTTTCCTCACTAATCTCTTTAATTTTTTGATAATCTTCGCGAGATAGGACGATGTTTGAAATTAACTGAATTTTTCCTTCATTTTTAATAAATTGAGAAAGGCCTAGTGCTGCGACAGCAAGAGAATTGGAAGAAAAAAACCCTGCGATTCTTTTATAAGATGTAGCATTCGAGAGTACGGGAATATAGAAATCGTTTAGTATATCGCAATCGTCTGAATCATAAGAATATTTTAAATTTAATTTTTTTAAGGACATTTGCACTCACAATTAAATCAGAGATCTTCTTTACTACCTGAATTAATTTTCTCGGGGCTTAAATAGTTCCGTACATTTTTGACATAATTAGAAATTTGGCATGAGAAAGAAAGAACAACAGGATCCTGTGCATGATGAGAATTAAAAAAAATAGTAGGGGAATGGAAAATTATAACTTAAAAGATTTTACAATCCTATCGATTATTGTTAATTCACGATTTTCGAGGGCAGCTAAATCCCAAACAGGATATAATCTCGCGATTTCTCGATTTAACTCTATTTGAGAATCTGAATATTTTTCTTTTTTTTGCTCATAAGGATTGTTTGCCACTGATTGATTATCAGCGGGACTCCATATTGATAGATTTCCCAATTTATTTTTATTTGGTTCAAGAAGTAGATCTTTTGGATTACTCTTGTCTGGATAAATATGCTCAATTGTCGTATTTATGATATCAAAAATCAAAATTTTTTCAGGCTTTGGATTTCCTCTTGCTCCACTATTTAGCCAAGTATAATTTGAATTGATTGTTGTAAGCAGATATCGAATAGTTGCATTTTGTTTGGAGTCAATTTTTGAGTATTCAAGTTCCTTCAATTTTCGAGTGAAAACATCGTCTGGAGCATTAATTCGAATTAACTCCTTCAATTCGGATGCAAATTCTTTGATTTTAAATTTTTCAGGATTTTTTCTTAATTGAACACAATATTTTAAATAGATTTTTTCAAGCTTTGCTGGACGATTGTGAACTACATTAATATATCGGATAACAAATTTATCTAAAATTAGAACAATTTGTAAAAATTTTTTTTCAGTTAGCGAAGATCTCGCACTTAATAATAAGGGAACGCAAAGTGTATGCTTCAAAACTTTTGTTAAAAGAAATAACCGGTTCTTATACCATTCTTCTACATTTGATCCTTGATAGGGCCATTCCCCCTCCATTATTGATTCATGATATGCATATTCATTTTCAAGATGTACAATCTGATTAAAAATTATTGTAATATCTTCGTCTGATAAAGGAAAGTTCGAGGAGATCTTAAAAAATTCTTCTTTAAAGAAATCGTAGAATTCTCTTGGCGGAGCTCTTTGACCTTTATAAGATACATAATAATCTTGTAAAAATTTTTCAATATCTGATTGTTTACCTGAAAGAATTTTCTCCCATTTTTTCTCAACCTCACATTGCTTATCAGAATCTTGATCTAATAATTCGAGTGTAAATGTCCGCAATAGATCTCCAGTATGTAAAGATCGGCCTCGATCATTTAAAACTGTAAAAAGCCTATAGGCATCCTCATTTGAATGAGTTACTAAATGAATAATATGAAGATCATTAATAATACAAGAGTGTAATTTTAATAAATTTTGAATTTTCACTTCATTGGAATCACTTTTACTTTTTAAAATTGGTTGAACAAGAGATCTATCTAAAATATTTGATGCATTTTTAATTCTTTTATGAGATTCGCGAACATCATGATCGAGGACAATATCGCTTCCTTCGCTAATTCCCTGAAAAATAGTATTATCATATTCATTCAATTTCAATTTTGAAACTTTTATTAGCTGATCATTGACGGTTAAATTACTAAATAAATATGTGGTACGAATTTGTTCAGCATGTGATTTTGCTGAGTCTGATGCGTGTTGATCTGGTGTGGTTGATTGTAATGTTTTTTCTGCAAAATTCTTGAATCCATTAAGAATTTTATAGAGTAATAAAATTGATGTTGCCAATCTTTGTTGACCATCTATAACTTCGTAAAATTTATCTGTCGAATTTGGCCAAAATTTTTCAGCACAAACAATGCTGCCAAAAAAATGCCTTTTTGGTAATTTTGAAGGTAATGGGGGTAAAACTGAAGGTACTTCAGGATATGATAGATAGAGCTTTTTAATATCATCAATGTAATCATGAATTTCATCAGTATCCCAAGCATAATCTCTCTGATAACGAGGGACGATAATGGGATTTTTCCGACTTAATAATTCACCTAATGTAATATTTCCTGGTTGTATTTTCATTTCATTCTACCCCAATGTAATCTGATGAATCTTCTTTTGTCGTCTTGAAATAATTTTCATTAATATCAAAAATATCCGTGGGCTTTCGGAAAATTCCGATTTGATAATTGATTAAAAGATCGAGCAATCTCTCTCCGTCGATTAATGTTATTGGAGAAGCACCTGGAAACAATGCCGCTCGTTCACAACCGCTACTAAAATTTCCCGTTGTAATTATGGTACCACGTAATGCACTGAAATAGGGAAGTCCACCTCTTAATTGATCGATAATTTGTCGGGGTATGTTCGCTTTATGCCTTTTTACTTGAACGACTTCGGTAATTGTAGAGATCCCCATTTGAACAGTACCGACAACATCCACACCTTGATCTCCACTCTGTTTTGTAACAATTACATTCTCGTAACCCATCTGTTCAAGGAGATTTTTTACTATATGTTCAAATTGATAGGGATCGATTTTACTCAATTTTTCCTTTAAAATTTTTCTTTGTTTTTGATTGTATTCCTCAATTGAAAGGTGAAGAGACCGCTTTAAATCATCACTTTTTGCGCCAGTTTTCGCTGAGAGATTTTTGATATAATCTAATCCCGCCGGTGTTATCGAATAAACAGCTCTTTCTTTACTAACTAGTTTACGTTCGATTAGGTTTATCAACCGTGTTCTCAGCATTTCTTGGCTTGTTTGGGCTTTTCCATATCTAAAAAAATCACGAATGAATGCATCCCATTCTGGTAAGAGATCGCGTAATTTTGCGGATTTTTTTAGGGATAAAATGTTAAGTAAGACAAGAATTCCTTCCCTATTATCGACTTCTTGAATAACATGAGAATCATTCAATAAAAACGAGTTGCCTTTTTTTCCTAAGTGATATATCCCTTGTTTGTCTAGTTCCAATAATGCATGGGTATTGATAAAATTGTACAATCGAACCATGTATCTCGGATTGATGGTTTTTTTACTATCATTCCATACTTTTAATGCAATAATCGCCTCTTCTCCAGACAATCGTTCATTAATCCATTGATCTGGGTTTGACCAATCGACGGGGTTTTCAATAGTTCCAAGCTGACTTAAAATGGTTTTATTGGTGATGTTAATTGACTCTTTTCGAGTATTGTCCCAAATTTTTAAAATGGATTTCAAATTAGAATACAACGGCATTGTTGGAATTGTAATTTTGTATTGTTTCTCAGACATGTGAATCAGATAGATGGACTTCTAACTCACGTGAGGATAAATATATCTCAAAATTTAGAGTGGGGGACAAAAATTATCTTTTTAATAAATTGAGTTTTTGAATTACGGATATCACTCTTTCAATTGCCCACTCTATATCTTTCTCTCGACTCGCTCGCTCCAACCCAAACCTCACCGCCGAGTGCGACTCCTCAACGGTCCGCCCAATTGCAAGTAACACATGCGACGGCTCAACACTCGTGGTCGTGCAGGCAGACCCGGCAGAGATCGACAGATCATCTCTCAACAGATGAATCAGCGCCTTGCTCTCGATGCCCTGGAAACAGACGTTCAGATTATGAGCAAGTCTTTGAGTTGGATGCCCGTTCAGCATCACCGAAGGATACACTTCTTTAAACGCATCGAACATCTGCGTAGTCCATTTACGAAACCGCTTGTCCTCTTTGCCCATCTCTTTCTCAGCAACTGCAAGAGCCTTTCCCATGCCGACAATCCCCGGCACATTCAGCGTACCGGAGCGAATCCCCTTCTCCTGACCTCCACCAAAAACAATCGGTGACAGCTTCACGCGACCCTTTCCCCCCCGGACATACAGCCCGCCAATTCCCTTTGGCCCGTAGATCTTGTGACCGGAGAACGACAGGAGATCGATGTTCATCTCCTTTACCTCCAACAGCATATGACCGATTGCCTGCGCTGCATCGGTGTGGAAGAGCACGCCATGTTTGTGCGCAATCTCCCCGATCTCTTTGATGGGAGCAATTGTACCGATCTCATTGTTCGCCGCCATGATGGAGATCAAAACCGTCTTTTCGGTAATGGCATCTTCGACCTGACCGGGATGGACAAGCCCGAATTGATCGACCGGTAAGAACGTCACGGACTTGCCGGTCTTCTGAAGATGCTTGCAAGTATCGAGCACGGCCTTATGCTCAGTAACGCAGGTAATGATGTGATCTCCCTTCGCTGCGTATTGCTCAGCCACACCAAGAATAGCGATGTTATCGGACTCGGTCGCCCCGCTCGTGAAAATGATCTCTTCGGGATGAGCGTTCAGGATATGGGCACATTGTTCCCGGGCTTTCTTCACTGCGTCTGCAGCCACAGCCCCGTAGATATGATCGATGCTCCCGGCATTACCGAAGGTCTCGGAAAAAAAAGGAAGCATCGCTTCAAGCACGCGGGGATCCACCGGTGTTGTTGCATGAGAATCCATGTAGACCGGGCGTTTAATTTCCATGATTCCGCTCCTCGGATAACATACCGGACTTGATCCCTGCGGCCTGATGTTTTAACAGGATATGGAAATCCCCAAGATCCTTTATCTGGGGGAAGATCCCGAATACTCCCCGGTTCAGGTGGGCACGGAGTTGATCGTACAGATCCTTTTCCGGGTCGAGGCCGTCGTGTATGCACCGTTCTTTGATGAGAGCGACAAAGAAGGTATCCCATTCCCCGGTAAGAGTAAACCGGTTTATCTCCTGACCCTTCTCATCATATTCTGCCGGGTTCGGGATACTGGGATCATTCAGGGAATAACAAATAGCAATCCGTGAAAGAATATTGGGAGTCAGTTGCGTTCTGCCTTTCAACTGATTGAGTCGGATGGTTGCCTTCTCACTGATGCGGATCCGGTTGAAGATCATGATTTCACTTCCACTGGCTCACTCTGCCAGAAATATCCCGGGGAGATGGTGGTCTGTCGATCCTTTTTCGAATAATCCAGATGATACGCTCGGGCGATGTGGGGTTGCAGGGTGCGGAAATAATCCTTGTCAATCTCGGTATCGGTAGAGAAGATGATCATCTGGTCCCCGGCATGCTGGAAGAAATCCATCACCAGATTTCCACGATGTTCGCTGTCCAGTCGTCCTAACGGCGTATCGATAATAAAGGGTAACTGTCGTCCTGATGTTAGCGTGAGCCCCCAGAGAAGAGAGACAGCAAAGATCTCTTTCTCTCCGGCCGAAAGGTGTTTTTTGGGAATTGTATGTCCATCCGGTTCATAGAGTGTAATTGCATAATTTTCATCTATCAGGATATCTTTGACAAAATCGTCTTTCCTTATCAACCGTGTGAAACAGGAGAGAATATTATCGCTGAGCTGGCTGACTTTCTGGCGCTGGAGTTCTTTCATGTATTCATTGAGGATGAGCGTTACCTGTTGAGCCAGCTGCATCTTCTTTGACCCACCTTTAACTCCCTGAAGTTCTTCATCCAGTTTTAATTTCTGCCGCTCAAGTTCTTTTAACTGAAAATCAAACTCACGGATATTCTCATCAGCCACACGGAGCTTCTCTGATAACTCTCCGAGCATCTTGCTCAGTTCATTGAGTTTCTGGATAAGAGGAGCAAGGATATCATCGGCCGGAGCTTTGTTGATCATCTCGGCAACTTTCTGGCGCTTGGCGATCAAGTCTTCGAGTTGCAGGGAAAGATCATTCATCTGTTTGGGAACGTTTGTGTTCGAATCATCAATCCATTGTAAAAGCCGGGTATACTCGTACTGGGAGAGATGATGAATAAGGACAGATTTGTCAATTTTGTTTCCCATCAGAAATTGCTCATCGAGAAGGGTGGAGATCTTTGCACGGACTTTCTCTTTTTGTGCTGATGGTATGGTTAGATCGATCCAGAAGGCCGGGGACTGGATGATCTTGTTGAGTTCGTCAACACTGATCCGGATAAGATCTTCCGAGTGTTTCCTGGCCTGAATGGTGTCTTCCTCGATCAGATGCTGTTTGAGCAGTGTACAATATTTCGGCGTGATGGCAAAGGGGAACAACCCGGCACAGAGGTCCCGGATATCTCCTTCAACCGTGGTAATCTGATGATCCAGTTTGTTCTTCTGGTTTTTGAGTTCTTCGCGTTTCCGGGCAAAGCTTCCACCCTCACTGGCAACGATCTGTTCCTGCCGTTCTATATCAGAAGAGATCTGATCATAACGGCTTTGCACCTGTGCCCGGTCCTGAAGGCAATGGTCTTTTTTATCCTCAATCTCTTTGACTGAAGATTCAAGTTCATCAAATTTTTGCGTGATATGGTGAATTTCTTTATTTTTCAGATGGCGGGTGAGATAGATCCCAAGGTCTGCCTTTAAGCGTTCAACAATGTCAAGACCGAGCAGGGATTTGAATGAATCCCTAAGGTACAGATTGTCTGTATTATCTTCCACAAGATTCTGGATTTTTTCCCCGTCAAATAAAAAGAGCCGGGCAAATCTCGGTGGGATCAGTTCATTCAACAAATCCTGCCATTGATCAACTTCCATAT
>Ga0315284_10011276_pt1 | contig 12746 bp, 1 predicted proteins | sample YL17G09_16_MG_FD_203696 | JGI IMG/M metagenome (GOLD analysis project Ga0315284, IMG submission 203696) | Sediment microbial communities from Yellowstone Lake, YNP, Wyoming, USA - YL17G09_16 | ecosystem: Environmental > Aquatic > Freshwater > Lake > Sediment | place: USA: Wyoming | collected... | reverse complement strand
GTTTTCACAAGTCGCATTGTACGACCACATCGTCCCATTCGAACTACAAACCTGAATATAATTACCCGAGCATCGCTTTGTCCCGACAGTACAATTCTGCGCAGCTACTGTCGCATTAGCCGTCACGTTTGCAACCGATGAAGTTGACGCAAAGATCGCGAATAATGAGAATCCCGGCGTGTCAGCTTCATAATTAACGTTCGTCGACGTTTCGCTCAACACTCTCGTCGTCAGCTGATTCCACGTCGTACCGACGAGTCGTTGCAAAGATACGCTGCTCGTAGTTACCGAATGTGAAGTCAACCATGACTTGGGAACAGTAAACTTGACTTTAGCGGTCTGTATATTAGTGCTTGCCAAATTCGTAGTCGTGATCTGCAAGTATGAATATACCGAACCTGAACCGCCGCCTGAAGCCGTAACAGCAGGCGTTCCAGCCGTAGGCGTTGTGACAGCCTGCACCGTCAACTGAACGTTGCTTGCCGCATTCTGCACAGTAATAGCAACTTCTGATACCGCCAAATTAGCGACGGAAATGGGTGCAGTCATTGTTCCGCCAGCACCGACACCTGCAAATGTGTGGACATCCTGCGTCGTTGCAGGAGTACCGCCTCCGCCTCCGCTGCCGGCCACTGTCGTAGTTACGGTGTAAGTGTTACTTAGAGTAGCGTTGTTATTTGCGCGATCTGTTACTATGCATGTGACCGTCTTTCCACTGCCGGCAGACGACGTATCTATATCAGGTGAATATGTCGTAGTCAACGTCCCGCCGAAACTTTCCGAATTATCGCTTGCACTGCACGTCTTCGTTATTGTGGCACCGACGGAAACGCTCAGCGACGACAGACTGAGCGAACTTATGACAGGTACGGTTCGATCCATAAAGAACGTCACGTTCTTCGTGGTATTACGGCCCATACCATCGGTAGCGTTCACGACCATCGTATAATTGCCGTCGTTTGTTATCGACGATGATGTTATCGTCGTGTTGTAAATTGGAGCGGATGAATTTATCATGGTCGCCCATGCGGTGATGTTAGTAGCGTTTGCATCCAGGATTCTATACTGCACACTCGTAAGATTATCGTCTGTCGCTGTAACATTGAAGACGAAATTCGCCTTATACCAGTACAAAATGGTCGGCGTATTTATCGTTACCGTAGGCGGCGACATCATTGTGAAATTGATCGCCGAATTGTTAGAGTTCCCAGCGGAATCCCATGCACCGACGTTCAACGTGTAATTGCCGTCGCCTAGCGACGACGTTGTGAACGTACAGTAAAACAGCTCCGAACCCTGCGTTGTATTCAAGCAGCTCGCATTGCTCGTTGAACTGTTTGAAATATTATAGACGTATGTCGAGCTAGTCGAACCAACGAAAGCAAAAGTCGCATAAGCTATCTGCGTTCGTGTTCCGTTTAGCGTCACGTTTACAGTCAGCGTATTGTTCGTCGCGTTTGCGCCTGCGATCGGCGAATTCAATGTGATAAGCGGCGCAACGGAATCGACTACAAGAGTCCTATTCACAGAATTGCCGACATGACCCGTCGAATCGTTGCAAACAACCGACCAAATATATGTTCCGTCGACTAGACTTACGCTGTCATTCAGTGTAGAATTTGCCGCTGCCGTAACAGTATAATTCACAACACCGTTTATGGACAAGTTGCACGTCAGGCCGGCAGACATCGTATCGTTTGCGGTCCAGTTGAAGTTGATCGCCGACGCATTTGTCATGCTCGTCATGTTCGCAGGCGAATTCAAAGTAACAGTCGGTGCACTCGCATCGATTTTAACATACCGAATCGCGGACACACCGATCGCTGTCGGTGTATCGCCGCAAGATACGTACCATGGATACGTGCCTTCGTATGTGAAATTGGAAGCCACCGATACCTGTGTGCCATTCAAACCGATTCCCATCCCGCTTGGCGTTCCATTCACGTATAGATTACACGTTTGATTCGTGTCATTAAGACTGTAAAGCACAAACGAATAGTTATTGGTCGACGAAACAACTGCCGCGTTTGCAGGCGACGTCAGATTGATTGCGTCGACAAACGCCGAATCCGTTATATTTACCTGCGATCCTGTCGCGTTCTGTATGTTTAGCGTAACGTTAAGGTGAGCTGCTCCGGGCGCGGACATGTTGACCATCACACGCAACTGTGGGTCCACAGCCGTGAGGTTATAGTCTGTCAGATTCGCCGTCGTATTTGCATCGACATTCGCCGGGGCGCCGGGCCATGATCCATTATAGACATAAGTTGCATACGACATCTTTCCTCCGGAATCATCCGAATACGTGATGGTGATGTTGCGAATACCTATGAGACTGGCATTGGATGTGGTAAGATTGAAGTACATCGTGCAATTGGGATAGCACTTGTATACATCCTTGTCGGAATTCAGAACGCTGCCACTCTGGTTCACACCGTAAACTGAGAAGCCGAGTGATGTCGGAATATCCCATGTTGTGTAATTATAGCCCGAACCGCCTGCGACAAGCGTTGCGTTACCGGTGACATCCTGGCAATTAGACGTGTTATCGCTCTGGCACTTGATGAGCCTATCTCCGCCCTCGGGTATCGTGATTTTTATCGAGTCTCCGCCCAAGTTCTGGGCGATCTCCAACCATTTGTTGTTATCCATCCCGATGAACATCTTTCCTCCCGGAGTATTGTTTGTGACGTTGAACGCCGATGACATGTTAAGCGTAGCTGCCTTTGCAATGTCAATACCCGGTATCTCTATACTCCAGCTATTGTCAGGATTATCGAACTTTAGCGTCGCATTCTTGAGATAGGTCGCCTGGTTTTGTATCTGCCCCTGAGTTATGTTCGTGTAAGCAGAACCGTTCCATATCTTGATCATCGTTGTGTTAACGAAGGAATTGGCAGGCGGAACGAAATCGAACTTGTACTGGAACGACATATTCGCGCCTGTAGCTTTCATAGTGAAATTCAAGCATCCGGAAACTGCACAATTGCCGGCCATGTCGCAAACCTTCAGCTTGTAGAAGTATGTACCGTTTTGTATCAGGCCCGCATGATTGCTGGGATTGGTCGAATCATTCATGTAGTTATCAAGCGGCTGCGCGTGCCAAGGCCTATAATCGTCCATGGCAAAATTTGGATCGCCTACATCATATAGTGTAAATGCATCGGTTCCGTTCTGGCAAGTATTGTGCAATGTAATAGTTGCGTTCGTTGGCTCGTTAGTCGTCCAGTGAAGCATCACGAAATCAGTGAACGTTTCGGCGGATGCGCCGAAAACTGTCGGTGCGGTCTTGTCCGCAGAAATATTATACTGACCGGCCTGTCCTGCACAGAACGGCGCCATAATGCAGTCGGAATCTGCACAATTTGTAAGGTTATCCATGTCCTCGTCACCGGGCGCCATGCAGTCCTCGAACGGCATGAACTTGCCGCCGCCGATGATACTGAACGCCGAACCGCATGCCATCGGATTCGCAAAACAGTCCATGGGCTTGAAATCAAACGCATTAGGCGAGTAGAAGAATCCGTCGCAAGGAACACCGTTGTTTCCCGGGCAGAGAAGCGTATCGTTTGCAGCCGCGAGTGACGTAGCGTTGTCGGATGCCGCCGCTCTTATTCTGATAGTCTGTGTGGGATTGCCCAAATCGACCTTGTCTATCGCTACTATTGCAGTATTCCCAATACACGCAAGCGGCACGTTTCCTCCGCCGAACGACAGATCCACCGGAGAACCCGCCATCTTTGCAGGATACAACACAAAGTTTCCGCTTAGGCAGCGATATGCCTTCTTTACCTCCGAAAGATTGCCAGTAGAATTCTGTAATATAGCATACTCAAGCTTGTATTCGAAACCGGTATAGTTTGTTCCGGATATGTTTGCAGTACAACCGCTGTTCTGGTTGTTGTCCGTATCAAGCATGTAATAGTATACGCTCGTAGCGTTGGGACCGCTGCAGAGCTTGGTGCCGCTCAGATCAACGACCTTGACGCCTATGCCAAGCGATGTACCCATATCTTTAATGGCGAGACCTGTTATCCTCAAGCTCAGATCAGTAACGCTCGCATTGGCCGCCTTGCCCCCGAGTATCGCGGGCGGGCTCGGGTCCGCGCCCTCAAACATCTTGAATTTCATTGCATCCAACAAATTGAGATTAGCGCCACCTTTTTGCATAAGAGTCGGGTCCGTCAGGAGCAAAAGCTCGCCGCCGCAGAACGCATCCTTCGAACAATCGGAATCCGCACAATCAACCAGACCGTTTCCGTTGTTATCCACGCCATCGAAACAAACTTCGCGTCCCGGGAACGTACAAACGCCTAGCGTCGCATTCCACGTCGCGTTGACCGTTGCATTATAAGCGACCGCATTGCACGCCGATGAGTTCATGCACCTATCGAGACTCGTATTACTGCAAGTGAACTTGTTCGCGTCAAACGTTACGGAATCGCACCATGATTTTTGGAAAACAGGATCCGTTACCCATTTACAGCCATTTCCGCCGCTCTGCGGATTCGAAACAGCCGAACTATTACACATAGACTCGGATACACAGAATTTACAATCGGAATCACAACTGCCTCCTGTCCCGCCGAACTGGAACTTCGTCATGTCCTCAATGCACATACTGTTGCTAAATATCAGTGCATCTGGCGGAGGCATCGGAGGCGCTTGGACAACCATACACTTTCCCTTCGCACCCGTCGAGCACGCCGATGCATTACCGCAACGACCGCACATCTGGCTACAAGTCATTGCGCTAAAGTTAGCATTACACAACCGCATCGCGGAATCCCAGATACAAGAGAAATTATCTGCATTGTTCTGGCAAGCAGACGAATTCGTGCGATCATACTTCGCACACATACCACCCTGCATGAACATCATGTCTTGCTGACCGCTCATTACTATCTTCGATGCACCACCCGATCCGAGACTTTCCTTCACGGGATCACCAGATGTGGGAGGTATCTGTAAAACATTTACGACGAAATTTATTCCTGCAAGATGCGAAATTACGCTTTTGTTGATTGCGAACCTGAAACCATACTGATTATCGCATCGCGGATTTGTGGTCTCGACCGAAACGGAAGCGTTTATCTGGAAACAATTGTGACAATCTCCAAAACCGTTATCGTTCTGCGGATTATTGACCGAACACTGGCACGTCGGTAAACTTGAATTATAATACCTGAACGTCTTATTTCCGCCACTTGCAAATATTATTTGGTAATCGGCACCCGTGTAACAAGGCCTATTGCCGATGCACCCGCTGCTTTGGTTGTTATCGGCATCGAATTCTACTACCAAAGACTGCGCCGTATAAGGCGAACTTACATTACAGAAAACCGGATTTGATCCGTTCACACCAAAGACGGATGGCCCCATGATTTGCCAACCGATATGACCGTCATTCATGTCGACCCAAACCGCGCCGATATCATAAGATGACTTTTCTGCAGCCGTGCTACCGGGGCAATCATCGCCGGGCATTTTAGCCGAAGCGTAATTTGACGTGAACGTCGGCGAAAAACATCCCGGCCCATTCATGGCATACGGCTGCGCTGAACTGCTGAACACCGTGAACTGGCTCCAATCAACAGCCGCATGAGCGCTTGAGACTACGAAAACTAGTGAAAGAATGAAAATCAACGAGATATTGAAACGGCTCATTAAGCAACCACACCTGCCGTTATACGGGATTTCATTAAATATAAACATAACACTCTCGAAAAATTATCACACAGAAGTAACGAATCCGCTAAAAAATCTTCTCGCAATCGATTAATTAATCATTGAACGATAAATCATCAATGCCGCAGCCTAAGCAACGAATAATCATGCACGTCGATATGGACGCATTCTTCGTCTCGGTCGAGCAGCGCGAACGACCAGAGCTAGCGGGCAAGCCGGTCGTCGTCGGCGCAGACCCAAAACACGGGCACGGCCGCGGCGTCATCAGCACGGCGAGTTACGAAGCGCGAGCGTTCGGCATCCATTCCGGCATGCCTATCAGCATCGCATGGCGCAAATGCCCCGGCGAACCGAGCGGTCCGTGCATCTACTTGCCGGTCAACTTCCGGCTTTACGAGGAAGTCTCGGAAAAAATAATGGCGATAATACGCAAATATGCCGATGCGTTCGAACTCGGCGGCATCGACGAATGCTATCTCGACGTCAGCAAACGCGCAAAAGATTTTGATGGTGCCGCAAAGCTCGCAAAGAAAATCAAAGCGGAGATAGAAGAAACCGAACATTTGTCATGCTCCGTTGGAATAGCGCCGAACAAGCTTGTGGCAAAAATAGCATCGGACTTTCAGAAGCCGGACGGACTAACGGTCGTCGGACCCGCTGCCGTAAGCAGGTTTCTCGGCAAGCTCGACGTCCGCAAGCTTCACGGCGTCGGTCCTAAGACCGAAACTGCTCTGAAAGAACGCGACGTACAGACCATCGCCCAACTAAAACAGGTTCCGAAATTCGCGCTCATCGAATGGTTTGGCCGATCATTCGGCGAATATCTCTATCGCTCAAGCCACGGCGTTGACGAAAGCCCGCTCATCGAGCATTGGGAATCAAAATCCATAGGCCGTGAATGGACATACGAACACGACACCACCGACAAAAAGCTCATCCTCAAAACGATCGAAGATCTCGCCAAAGAAATACTCGAACAATTCCAAGCAGAAAATTTCAAGACATTCAAGACTGTCACAGTAAAGATCCGCTATCAAGGCTTCGAGACGCACACACATCAGCAGACGTTGAAAGAACCGTCAAGCTCGCTAAAAGATATCGTTGAAACGTCCCACAAACTTGTCGAACCTTATCTCGGCGAACGAAAAATCCGCCTTATCGGCACAAGGATATCACATCTTGAGAAATCGTAAAACCGAAACGAGAAAAATTAAACTTCAGTCCTTTCCTTCGCCAATTGTTTCATGATCTTATCCGTTGCCTTCTGCGTTACTTTTGCGGTCTTCTCAGCCGCTTTCTGCGCTTCTTTTTCGGCCTTATCCGCCGCCTTCTGCGCATCTGCTATCGTTTTCTGCACTTGTTTGTAAGTTTTATCCAGCGCTTTCTGTGCTGCTACCCTCTCGGTAAGCTTGTCCGCCTTGCGTGCTTCGTTGTCAACCATCGTTTGCGCTTCTTTACTGGCCTTTGTAACCTTCTGTACATCCTTAAGCGCCTTCACTTGTTCCTTCAGCGCCTTGTCTTCCTTGTCTTTCGTAGTCTTGCGTATTCCGGAGATCTTTACATCGGTCTTTACCTTTTTGCCGTTGTGCGTCGTCGTCATCGTGAAACCGACGTTTGGCTCAGGACTGCCGACTTCATTCACCTGGAACAATATCACTTTCGTCTCGCCTGCTACGAAGCTCTGCATGCAATTCGACGTGCTCATGATCGTCCCGTCGATATCCTGCACAGCAACTGTCTTGTAGCCTGTCGGTACCTGCAGGCATACGTCGGTCGTCCACGCGTCGTCAGACGACATCACAAACGGATACAGCTCGACCTTGCCGTCCCAGATAGTGTATTCAGGATAAAGCACATTGAGCTGCGAGCCCGACACAACAGTCATCTTTCCTGCTTCGTACTTGACTGTTCCGTCCTTCTTTATCGTCTTGATGAAATGCACGTTCTTTGTGAGCATCGTGTATTTCGCAGACAAAGCATCAACGTCATCATCGTCCTCTTCCTCATTGAACGCCTTGATGACTTTGTTCTTGAAATTCTTGAACTTGCCCGAGTAGACGGAATTAGAACCGTCAACGTATTTCACGATGACCAAGAACTTGCCCGGGTGGTCTTCGCCTGCTATGCATGTACCCGTCGAATTCGTCACACACGACCCGACCAATCCGACATCCGATTCGAACACTACGTTGAACGTATCTTTCTTCGGCCTCTTGCTTCCATACGCTGCCAAGAAGCTCGCGTCCTCGCGGTCGAACACCTTTACTTGCGCGCCTGCAAGCGCTGCCTTGCAATCAGCCTTGGGCTTGCCATCCGATTTGTATCCGCATACGCCTGACTTCTGCTGGTCGACTATCTGCAGGTCGACGTTCGTCTTGTCCGCGAACGGACAGCCTGCGAAAACAGTGCCCTTTACAGTCGGGCACTTGTCAACGTTATTGAGAACACCATCTCCGTCTGAGTCTGTCACCGCTGAAGCAAGAGGCAAGAAATCGACGTTATTTGCATCGATTGCGAAACTTGTATCACATATTCCATCATTATTTGCGTCCGGACAGACCTGCGAGAATCCTGCTCCCGAAGGACTCGCCCAGTAGTTTCCGCCTAGATTCGGACCGCCTACGATATTGGTTCCGGCTATTTTAGCAGTATTCCAGATATTGTTGAAAGAATCAACGCCTATTGATGCCGGTGAAGATGCATTAACTAGATTATTAAATATGTTGTTGTTGTTCGAGCTGGGGTTAAGGACTATGCCGACACCAGAAGCTCCGGATAAGGAGAACGTGTTTCCCGAGAAAGTGTTGTCATTGGAAGTCGAAATGTGCATGCCTTTTGATGAACCTGTGCTGTCTTTGAAGTTGTTATTTGCGAAAAGGCCATTTGAGTTTCCAAAGATCCTAAGGCCCACCCCTGAGAATGCTATTCCCTCTGTGGTTGCATTGTTGCCTATGACATTGTTGTTTGAACCTGATGACAAGCGTATGGCTTGGGCGAATCCATCATGGCTTTTCGCATTTAGGATATTGCTTGTTACATTGTTATCATTGGAATTCGTAAGGAGTATGTCGAAGGCGTAAAATCCGTCTGTGACAATATTATTCTTGGATAGGTCATTGCCTCCCGAAGAGTCGATATATATCCCTTCGCATTCAGATTGGCTGCTGCTAGAAATGATGGTGTTTCCTTTTATGGTGAACGGACCACTACCAGCAGCATAAACGCCGACAGCCCATGTGTCAATGTCCACTGCATGCAAAGTATTGTTCAGGATTTGGATGTTTGAGCTGGCGAACATCTGTATGTTTTCAGCATCGCTCTGGACTGCGCTAGAAAGCGTGTTTCCAGAGATTTCGAGGTTATCATCCGCTATGAGGAACAGATTGTATACAGAACTTGCGGTGGAAGATATCTTGTTGTTCATGATCTTACCATTCTGGTTGTTGAAGATGCTCATTCCGGGGATCAACGGATTGGTTATGATGTTTCCCGAGATTATGTTGCCTGAACCGCCATAGAAGTTGCCGATAGCATCATTCATGTTGTTGTCCAAGATTTGCATATTATACATGTTGAAGGCGGCAAACGCATACCTGTTGCCTTGCGTCGTTATACTGTTGTTTGAGATTGCGCTGCCTGACGAGGTCAATAAGAAGATCGCAGATCCTCCGGTAGGATTATCCCCGCTGATGGTGATTGTATTCCCTTCGATAAGGCCGTTTGTGAATCCGCTATATCCTGCTATTCCGCTTGCGAAATTTCCTCCAGAGTCATAATGATTCACTGTTATGCTGTTTCCAGTTATCATTGTGTTCGATGCGACATCGGGATATATTGCCACGCCGAAAACATTTCCGTCGCTGTCAAGATAGACCGTGTTTCCAGAGATCTCATTGTTATCATTCTGCAAGACGTATATTCCGTGGGAATTTTTGATATTTATTGTATTACCGGAAATTGCGCCTCCCCTCATTGCCTGGAAAGATATCGCCGCGGAATTATCGCCCGAGGTCGTTATACTGTTGCCTGTGATGAAAGAATCGGTCAATGAATCTCCAGAAATTCCGGGTGAATTAACATTGCTTGTAGTTATGTCATTCGATGCAACATTATTAGCAACCGGTAAAGGATTTGTTTGTATGAACCATTTCGTAGTTCCGATCCCGCTTACAGCGGAAATCCACCCATTCTCCCCTGATTCCACATCATCGAAGAAGGTTGAAACATCGGTTGTCAATGATATATCGTCTATGGACCATCCAGCAAGTTGGTACCCAGCATCCTCACCATAGCCGAATCTTATTTGCACATTCTTGCCGGCATACGGCGTCAGGTCGAATGTTGCCTGAACCCATCCTCCGGAGTTTCCGGTGTAAGCTAAGATGTCACCGTAACCAAACATTCCTGTCCAATCAAATAACCAATCAGGATATCCTCCATTAGGAGCAAGTATCTGCCATCCGCTACCGTCATTTATCTCAACTATTCCACCGTCGTAATTCTGCTCAGTATCGTACGCGTGCCAGAACGTCAACGTCGCAGTGGTTGCACCAGTCAAATCGAAGTCTCTGGTTAGCCGAGTCAGTCTAAAATCACCAGTATCCGATGGCGAGCTTCCCGATTCCCACCTATTCAATCCGCTATAAGATGAAAATCTGGAAAGAGTATTCAATGATATGCCCGTGTCTCCCACATTTATGGTGTTGCTGCTAAGGTCCCATGGCCCTCCATAGAAGCTACCCACACCTTCGGTGCATATACCCGATGAGCCGGTTATACTGTTTTCGAAAACCGTTGTTCCGGGGGCTCCAGATAGAGTGATCCCGCAAGCAGAACTTGCGGAGATTATGTTATTTGAAATAAGATTATTGACTGCACCTAGTTCAAGGCGGATGCCCTGGGAATTAGAACCGGTCGTTGATATGCTATTTGATGCAACATTATTGTCAGTACCGCCAAAAATGAAGAGGCCGTATGCCCCGTTGCCAGTCGTGGAAATATCATTTGATGCTACGAAATTATTGTCAGCTCCACTGAGTTGAACCCCAAAGATGTTGTCTACGGTCGTGGAAACTTTATTGTTTGTTATATTGTTATTGGAACCACCGACGGAGACCGCCATATATACGCTTCCTTGAATGTCATTGCCAGCCACATAGTTGTTCGAACCGACCAGGTACAAACCTGTTTCGCCGCTGGATATGACGTTGCCCACGACGGTGCTGTCCGAGACAAGATATAGCCTTAATCCTCTTCCGTTCATTGTTGTTATGCTGTTTCCAGTGATGTTAAGATTGTTGCTAGATCCAATCTGAAATGCTCTGGCATTGGGACCTGTTGTGAAGACCGTGTTATTTAACAGAGTATCTCCGTTGCTGTTCGCAAGACTTATGCCATAGGAATTTGCAGCACCACTTCCCTCAACGATGTTGCAGTTCTTGACTGTCGCATAATTATATCCGTCGAGGAATATACCATCTCCTCTCTGGTTGATCGAATAAGTGATTATATGCCCACCACAATCTAGAACGACGTTGTTATCCCCAATCGTTAATGCAGTTCCAGGGCAATTCATGTCTGCGCTGAGGACAGTATTTGCTGTGAGAATAGTACCACACAGGTATTCGCACGCATCTCCAATACCGTCGGAATCGCTGTCCGCCTGATCAGGATTGGAAACAGTCGGACAATTGTCCTGACCGCCAAGAATGCCATCACCGTCTAAATCTTCACACGCATCTCCTATTCCGTTATGATTAAAATCGGTTTGATCGGGGTTGAAACTGTTAAAGCAATTATCACAAACGTCTCCTATGCCATCGCCGTCTGAATCCAACTGATCAGGATTATAAGCGTACTGGCAATTATCAACCTCATTCAGAACCCCGTCTCCATCTGCATCTACGATTATTTCACATGCATCGCCAATACCGTTGGAATCGCCATCTGCTTGATCGGGGTTGAAACTGTTAAAGCAATTATCACAAACGTCTCCTATGCCATCGCCGTCTGAATCCAACTGATCAGGATTATAAGCGTACTGGCAATTATCAACCTCATTCAGAACCCCGTCTCCATCTGCATCTTCTATCTGGCATGTCGAAGAGCACCCATCTCCATCGAATAAATTTCCGTCATCGCACGCTTCCCCCATTTCAACGATTTCATTTCCGCATACCGGAGGAGCGATTCCAATCACATATTCTGAGAAATGATCCACCGTTAATGCGCATGTTCCTGAAGAGCACGATGCTCCTTGCGCAACCCAAGTACCGCCTTGATTCAGATAAATATCCGCGATGGCCTCAGCGGGAGAATAGGCCATCGTTATAGTTATCAGAGTATTGAACGTCTGCCCTTCTGGGCCGAAAATGTACACTGCGCTTCCAGCTATCTGCCCGGTTGAAGCCGCAAATCCTGAAGTATCCGGATTCCAGTCTACGGTGATCGACGTCTCCGAAGGCAACGCTCCTTCGGGTATCGCAACCTGAGTGTTGCTCAAGGTAACTGTTCCTCCAGTGTTCCCTATCGTTTCTTCAGCATGGGCAGGCGGGGCAGTGAAATCGCTGCTCAAAGGAAGATAGTCTCTATTGTTGCCGTTTATCTCAAAATAAGCCTGATCGCATATCCCTGCGCCCCTCGCCCCAGTGTAGGCGCAGTTTTCAGAGAATCCTGTTCCCGTAGGAGTCGCCCAGTAGTTGCCTCCGATGTTCGGGCCCCCCATGATGTTCGTTCCGGGAGCGAATAAGGTGTTCCAGAAGTTGGGGGAATCGGCATATGCATTATTGGTGTTGTTGAAAAAGTTGTTGTAAATGGTATTATCGGGGCTATCGCCGAAGAAGATGCCTTCATTGGAGTTTGAGCTGACTATGTTATTGGCGATGGTATTGCTACTAGAGCCGGAGAAGATGTCAATGCCGTGATTGTTGTTTAAGTTGACAATGTTGTCGGAGATGTTGTTGTCAGAGCTTGACCAGAGGAAGATGCCATTATTGTTATTACTTGCATCGTTGTTGGTGATTGTATTGTCACTGCTGGATTCGAGGTAGATGCCCTCG
>Ga0315284_10011274_pt1 | contig 12746 bp, 28 predicted proteins | sample YL17G09_16_MG_FD_203696 | JGI IMG/M metagenome (GOLD analysis project Ga0315284, IMG submission 203696) | Sediment microbial communities from Yellowstone Lake, YNP, Wyoming, USA - YL17G09_16 | ecosystem: Environmental > Aquatic > Freshwater > Lake > Sediment | place: USA: Wyoming | collected... | reverse complement strand
CGGAAGTCGGAGGACTTGCACCCCAAGCTGTTACACTCGTTCCGCTTTCGAGACGGACCCGACACACTTGTTCGGTTCAACTTCCAGAATGGAGGAAGATACAGGATTTGAACCTGTGGGGCTGTTTAGACCCTCTGAGTTAGCAACTCAGCGCATTAAGCCGGACTCTGCCAATCTTCCATTCATGGTGTCCCTGGGCAGAGTCGAACTGCCGATCTACAGATTCGCAATCTGTTATGTTATTCCATCTACACCACAGGGACGTAATTCTAATGGTACCGGGTAAGGGAATCAAACCCTTCTGGTTCTCCTTGTAGGGGAGGCGCCTAATCATCCGACCCACCCGGTATAATTCTTTTCTGTCGATCAAGATATACCGATAACTCAGGATTCGCTGCTGCTTGACAAAACATATCTTCTAGCAACACTTTTGTCCGTTTTCGATCAAGGACTCCATCCACATATAATCTGACTGCAAAACCGAATGCTTTTGGAGTCGGCCAGCACTTGTAGCGTTTCCCGTAGCTCTTTCCCTCATTCATCATCCATTTGAAAAGCTCATGCTCATATCTCATAATCATCCAATGGAGCCCGTTGTTGGACTTGCACCAACCGTCTCGACTTTACCAAAGTCGCGTGTCAACTACCTCTACTTAACGGGCGTAAATTTTAAGGACAAGCTATAAGCGGCGTTTTGTCTGGAACCATCATTTCTCTACGAACGTCATTGCTGACGAACTCTAGCCTCCTACCCGCTAGTATTGTGCGAACAGCACACTAGCCTATTTGGAGTTGCACCAGGAAGAGATTGCTCGTTTCACTTCCCCGATAGTATGGTAGTCCGTTTGGGGCTACCTTCGGTGTTTACACCTTGCTATCAGTTCTTCGTCACTGTGGCTCTAATCCTCGGATTACTCCGGGTGGTCGTTAGCCACTTCCCTGTTCGTTGGTGCGCCGACTTTCCTCTCGTCGCTGTAAGAAAGCGACCAGCGATGATCCACTTGTCCTATCCTTATACTAGCATACAACGATGAGCGTTGTCAAGTCTTGCGGAGATAGGTGAGTGGATTGACAATACCTCCATAATAAAATCTGGATCATTCGTGGGGAAAATCCATCGCCAATCGTTGTCCTTCTCGGAAATCAGGAACACACGATTGGTGATATGGGCTCGTATTCCCGCCGTTTTATCCCACTCCCATATCTCGCCGTGCTCGTTTATTTTATTCTTTCCCCTGCGAGTCTTGGCGGTTAATTTGACGAGAGTTTTCATGATGCTATCCTTTCTTGACTTTCACCGGCACTGGCACTGGCATCTCGATGATCCACTTGTCCTATCCTTATACTAGCATACAACGATGAGCGTTGTCAAGTCTTGCGGAGAATAATGACCTTAATCTACGCATTGGTGCCGAAGGTGGGAGTCGAACCCACAAGCAACTACTTTTGAGGTAGTTAGGTTTGCCAGTTTCCTTCACTTCGGCGTTTATTGGTGCTGGCGAGAGGAATCGAACCTCCACTTGTCCAGATTTTAAGTTTGGTGACTCTGCCTTTGGTCTACGCCAGCAAAATGGAGCCGCTTGCCAGAGTCGGACTGGCTTATCCGCATTACGAATGCGGCACATCACCCTTTATGTTTAAGCGGCTAAGAACTCTTTCCCTCTTTGTACCTTATTCCTTTCACTAATCTTTCTTTTAGATTCCTCTGTATGACGCATGGGCCTAGTATAACAGGTTCCCCGATTATTGTCAAGCTCAAAAGTGTTCCTGATCCTTTTGCGCTTCAAGGGTCCCCTCAACAGGATTGGGGTGACAGATCGTTGCTGTCTCGGAACCTGATAAATTGGTCAGGCTGGCTGGACTCGCACCAGCATGGTCTCCGATCCGAACGGAGTAGTCACCTTTTGACCCACAGCCTGAATCATGGAGCGTTCACCGGATTCTGCCACCGGGACTACGGGTTGGAAGCCCATCGTTTTGCTTCTAAACTATGAACGCATTATTCTATTCGATCTTTTCGTTTCTCTTTTATGGATTCTACATCAATGGGCCGCAGGTTGTTCATGCGTTCCAATTCATCTAGAAATTCAAGACCAATTTTCTGTGCCAGCACCTCTTTATCATACGCACCGCCATCGATAAGTGGTTCTAATGGTACCGAAACCACAATCAACAAAGTAGGAGCAAAGGTTTCTGAATTGATCCCTCGGTCCACTGAGACAAAATTCAACATAGACACCTCATAATAATGGAGCGGGTAGTCAGAATCGAACTGACATGATCCTTCTTGGCAGAAAGGCGGACTACCAATATCCCATACCCGCATATTTGGTGCAGTCTCGGAGAATCGAACTCCGGTGTCTCCCTCTTCAGGGGAGTGCTTTACCAACTAAGCTAAGACTGCGTTATGGCTCCATCCCCTGGTAACGATCCAGGCGCTTTCTGCTTAACAGGCAGACCCGTTCACCATGCTCGGTCGGATGGAATACGTCCTATGTACTAAATGGCTGGGGATGCAGGAATCGAACCTGCGTCAATGGATTCAGAGTCCATCGCAATGCCATTTTGCTAATCCCCAATATCCTGTTCGGGAGCCGGTGATTCAACACTTCCTGCCTCATCTCCTGAACCCAACGGTCCTATCAACGATGTGCAGAGTACTCCCAGAATTCAAAACTATTTATGGTCGGGGCACTCAGATTTGAACTGAGACCAAGAGATTCAAAGTCTCTTGTGCTGCCAGATTACACCATGCCCCATCATATTGGTGGACCTCCACGGTACTGCCCCGTGATCCCCAGGGTAAGAACCTGGTGCTTCACTTTCAAAGCTTGAAGTCCCTGTGTTTGGGGGGTGTCCAACGGGATTCGAACCCGTGCGCCTGGGCTCTGCCACTGAGCTATGGACACCACACATTCTGGAGTCGCGGGAGGGATTTGAACCCCCGTAAAGCGGCTTTGCAGGCCGCTGCCTCGCCTCTCGGCCACCGCGACATTATGGCGCACTCGACGGGTAACGCTCCCGCTTTATTCTTGATTGACAATCAAGCGCCCATCTTACAGGCTCCGAGTGCATTTATCCTTTGACTTCTCGTGCTTCCTTTTCCATTCGCTTGATCTTGTCAAAGTCTTTCGCGGTCCAACACGGCTGAATACCCATTTTATTAGGCTTGCATATCGGACAACTTCTTCGCTTAGACTTGTAAACTTTCATCAAGTCTCCTGTCAACTTTTATCGGCGCCGGGGATAGTCCGTGCGTCCACGGAACTATTCCCCTATTCGATCCGACATGGTGGAGTGAGAGGGAATCGAACCCACTGGGCTATTAACAACGGTTTTACAGACCGCCCTGGCGCCGTACCAGACTACCACTCCATTCTATTGGCCCCGCCCCGAAGAGTCGAACTTCGCTGCTCCACGTTGCAACGTAGAGGTGATCCCTAGCATATTCCTATGCTGTCCAATCGAGCGGGATATTGGTGCTCCTAGAGAGTATCGATCTCTCTTTTTCTGGTTGAAAGCCAGATGAACTAGCCAGTATTCGATAGGAGCGTAACTCTTAACAACACTCTAACACAACACTCTGCGAATGTCAACACTTATTTATTGGTCCGCCTGCTTGGAATCAAACCAAGTCGAGACCCCAATCTAGGGATGAAGAGTTTATAAGGCTCCTCTGGCTATCAAGCCACAAGCGGAAAATTTTTCGAGCGGAAGATTGGTAACTACATCTTCCTTCACTCCTCTGCGCTGTCTCACCAATTACAGAGGACTCAAATATGTTGGTGCGCCTGAGAGGATTTGAACCTCCACTGCACGGCTTCTAAAACCGTTGCCTCCTGCCGTTGGGCTACAGGCGCATTATTTCTCATAATTTGGTCGCGGTGGAGGAACTTGCATCCTCTCAGTCCGACTTATGAAATCGGCTGGTTGCGCTTGTACTCACCGCGTTATTTGGTTGCGGGTCTGTGAATTGCACACAGGACATCGGGTTATGAGCCCAATCGGAGAACTATCCCCATCCACCCGCTATAATACTTTATATCAAAGTATATCAATGTATACAGCAAACCTTGTATACATTTGGTAGCGGCTCAATGGAGTTGCACCATGAACATGTGGTTATGAGCCACATCGGGTCACTGTCCCCTGCCAACCGCTAAAATACTTCATCTAATTCATCTAATTCATCTTCATGAGGGTCTTTGACTCGTTGGTCATCAAACTTCAACCACTCAAACATTTCATGCAATTCCCAACCGCGAATCAACAGAAGAACCCCGGCACGAACACCTTCAATTGTCTGACATGTTTCTGGGTCAAGATATTGGCGCCTCGTCACAAAAATTAACTGATTCTTCGTGGCATCTACAATTGTCGGGGTCACAAGGATTAACTTAATCCGGGTATCCTCACAGTGCTCCCACCTGAAGGTATATCCAAGCTTATACTTGAGCGATCCCAGAACCTCCGTGATACACCGTTCGGCAGTCAGAGACGCATGGTCTCTATCATACTCCAATTGTTCTGTCACAGACTCACCCATAATATGGTGCCACCGGTGGGAGTCGAACCCACAAGCATTCGGCTCTCGACCGAATAGGTATACCAGTTCCCTTCACAATGGCGTCTTACTTATTTCAGATTCTTTCCAGGTGCACGATGTCACTTTCACTGCGCTGCGTTCATATGCCGCCCGAATCGTCTCACACTCACTCTTCGTTCTAAATTCCATGATGGACGTTTCACCGCTCGCGGAGAAAATCATAATCCACCACATACCGAATAGCAGTAACTTTTTCATGACAGTGCCAACGGTAACTTCTTACACAGCTTCCGTGACTTGCTCCCTGCTTCAATCGCAATCGCTGTAACTTTCCAATGCACGTCAGGTTCACAAAACACCGCAACAGCTAATCCTTGTCTCATCGCTTTCGCTGCAAGATTCTTCAGGACACCTTCATTCTTGACGGACAAGAAGCCAAGGTAATTTGATTGCTCCTGCCATTCCCTATTCAGTGTCGGAAACTCAACAGCGAATAATTGTGCAGCATGGATGCTCTGCACTGCTTGATACCCGGGCGACATGTCGCGCCGTGTCACTACGTATAGTTTATCACCACGTTTCACCATATACTCCGTTCCGATTGTAGGCGTGGATTGTAACGCCTCGTTCTTTGTTCACATACGGGGCGCTCTGCTCTTGAGCTACGCTTCCGTATCACTACGGAAGGTCAGGACTTGCACCTGAATCTCCCCGTTCTCCTGTGAACCTCTTCAGAACACTATTAAGGACCGCGCATTACTCATATGCTACACTCACTAATTTGAGGTAGCTACTCTCAAATCGCATTCACAGTACTAGCACTGTGTTTGCTTGGAAGTTCGGGACTCGCACCCAACTTCTCGGTCACATTGTATGGGGCAGACCCATTTCACTCAACCTTACTGCATTCGTCCGCAGACTCCTGAGCAAGAGATAGTTACTTTTTCGCGCCCCAATTTTGGTCTAGGTGACAGGACTCGAACCTGCATGGTCTCGGCCCCAAACCGAGTGGACTGCCATTATCCCACACCTAGAAAAATTCAAAATTCTGGTTCCGGTATTCTGCCTTTTATTGAGCAGGAAGTCTAGAATTTTCGTGCCTCTCGAAAGCGACACTATCCTGCTGTTTGGTGCACCGCGACGGTACTGCCCCGTCTTCTCAAGGTTAAAAGCCTAGAGCTTCACTATTAAAGCTTGCGGTGCGTTATGGTGGAGAACAAGGGATTCGAACCCTTCTATATCCTCATTGCGAATGAGGCGACCACCCCAAGCAGTCTCGTTCCCCAGTATCTATTGGTGGAGGTCCAGGGATTTGAACCCTGCTATATCTTCCGTGCAAGGGAAGCGTCCACCCCTAGCAGACTCGACCCCCAATAAATTTCTTCTAAACTCCTCGTGGGTGACTGGTGGGACTTGCACCCACTTAACCTGTTCCACAGACAGGTGCTTCACTACTAAAGCTTCAGTCACAATCGATCCTCTGTCTCTCAAGAGGAAATTCGCTAGTTCACTTATATAGACGCTCTCTAGCAACGCGCCGTTGTCTTTGGAGCACCCCGCGCTTTGACACGCGCTCCTCTTTCGAGTTTTGTAGGGACTTAACCCTAAGGGTGCATCATGGAGCCCCCGCCCGGAATTGCGCCGGGGAATGCTGCTTACAAGACAGCCAGTTTGCTGACTAACTTACAGGGGCATAATATTGCGGGGGTGTGAAGGATTTCTGTTACTCGCGTTTCACGCACGCTTTCGCTACCCTCGTTAATATCAGAACGGAAGCCTCCAAGGAATTATGTTTGAACCTTGGCCTTTTCCGCCCTCCACTGTCCTTGGTGTTTAGACGAACACCCCCGGTTCCTTACTCATTCAACGACACATTCCAGTACAAGTAATCAGCCCACGATTCAGGAGTCTTTCGCAATCCAATCGTGACAGTGATAGCTTGTGTCCACGAAGGCTGCATAGGCTTCTTCAACAACTTCATCTTGGCTTGCTGTGGTGTTCTGCCTTCCTTCTTGGAGTTGCAGGATACACACGCGGTCGCAATGTTGTCCCAAGACTTTCTTCCGCCCTGTGCAACCGGAATAACGTGATCGAATGTCAACTCTTCCGTATCAAACTTCACTCCGCAATACTGGCACCTAAATGCGTCTCTCGTAAAGATGTTGAGTCGTGTAAACTTCACTGGTGTTCTGCGCTTCAGACGCACCATGCTCAACATTCGCATGACAGAGGGAATCTTCATTGAGAACGTGATCGAACGCACTTCCTCATCATGTTCCTCAAGCACTTCGCACTTTCCCTGCCACAGTAACGTGATTGCTCGCTGCCATCCCACGATCTGCAAGGGCTCGTAAGACTGATTGAGTAACAACGTCATTGACGACATAATAACTTCCTTTCAACATGGCATACCTACGAGGAATTGCACCCCGATCCTTCGTTTTGGAGACGAATATGTTGCTATTACACCACAGGTATATGTATCTTGCGGTATGGACCGCGTTTCTTTCCGATCTGTCGTTCCGATTCACTCACTCTCTATAAACCGTGTCTTGTGTCACTAAAACGCTCGCACTTCAAATCCGAACTGTGAACCTCAACGTGTCTACCAATGAATGTCTGTGCATGATCTGTATGCCTGGAATATTCCAGTGGTACCAGACCTTCGGGACACAAATATTCAGCAGACGCACACCCGCTCATCAGAACGAGAACGCTCACACTCAATATCAAAGCTCCCATGATACCTCCATTATATATTAAGAAACATTTGGTCCACCGTACTGGTACTGCCCCAGTGCTTTCCGCTCATCAGGCGAACGTCATACTTTTTGACCAACAGTGGAATTATGAGGACAAAATCCTTTTAATTGGTGGAGCCACTGGGTACTGCCCCCAGGTCTGCTGAATGCCATTCAGCTATCTTCCTATTGGACGATGGCCCCATAAAAATACTCTAATATCTCTTTTTCATACTCTTCCCAAGTTCCGATCTATTTTAGAGGCGATAAGAATTTTTACATCACAGGATAGTCACTCCTGCGAACCCTTGACTAGAGGGATTCCTAGCGCCTCACTCTCGTAAAATCAAAAAAAAGAGTGAAGGATTTCTCCCCCACTCTCTATCTGCTTCCCGTTCTACCGGGGAGATGGTAGATACGGATTATTCTGTCATGGCTCCGAAACGAATCCCTTTGGATGCTGGCCATGCCGTGTGATAACTCACGGGTTGGGTGCATTCCTTATTAAGCTGTGTATCTGAATGACGCTTCTGCATAACTTCCTTCGTTTAGTGTTCACTGTTCTCCTCTGTTCATGAAACGTGAACACAGGGAAAGAGTGAACGTCTTTCATCGTACTGAGAATTATATCACACTTTTTCATGCTTGTCAAGTGTTATTTAGTAAACTTGAATTTCCGAGGTCTGAATACGAGTTTTAGGTCTCTTTCAAATATATCGTCCGCAGCAATCAGAGTGTTAAAGGGTTTCTCACAGACTAAACAATATGTCCACGTCCCATTGAGGATATCCCAAGCAAAATCACGAACAAATACCTGACGATTCATCCACTGTACCTTATCCCCTGGTTGATACAACGCATCGGGCGTCTTGATGATATCTGTCTCGGTTGCATAGTTCTTCATCGTGATTCTTCAATTTCAATTATTATAGCACACTCCGAATCCGAATGTCAACAACTATTCTCGCTCCTCCATGATCCATCCAATCAATCGTACTGCTCCAAAGAACAACACAAGTCCGATAATGACAACTAACACAATTGCATTCAAGTCTGAGATAACCATTATGACACCTCAAAGTGTTCGCACATTGTACTGAGAAGATGGTCGTAGTCACCACTCGTCGCTTTCGTGCGTACTGTGTCCCATTGCTCCTTCGTCCACTTCGCTCTGTCTGCGGCTCGCTTTGCAAGACCCAATATCATAAACGCATTTCCGTCCTGTCCGACAAGCTTCAATTTAGGTTTCGGATTCATGATTGCTCCCTCTTAAATGGTTGAAATGCCCGGGCGACGAATTCGATTTCGACGATATCACTCAGTTTCGTGGAATGTCGGAAATACTCTTCCGGGTCCGCTAACTCTACAGGAACTCGCACGGTCACAAGCAACTGAACAAGCATCTTACCAATCCTTTCTCAGTTTTCCCTTTGCGGTAAATCGCATTGGTTCGCCCGTGATCTTCAGTATATCGTCCCATTCTGCCATAAATTCTGCAAGGTCGCTGTCATCGATAAACTTTACATCCCCATCCAAAATCACATGACTCATGTAATCTTCACGCACGATGCCGTTCTGGTCGGTGGCACCCACTTTCCATGTGAAATACCAGGAACCCATAGCCATGATGAATTCATTTAGTTCGGGGTGCTCTACAAGAATCTTCCGTGCTTCCTGCTCCACGTATAAACTAGCGAGCGTGGATGCTTTCGTGTAATAGTCTATTACAGCTTGTCGCTTTGAATCTTTCATCTTACACCCCCAACAACTCGCGGCGTCCAGGGCAATCCAATGAGCCACTGAATCATGGAGGACATGTTCCGCTTATCGAGTACAGGAATCGATGCTGTCATATGTGCTCGCTGAACTTCGTCCAATTGCTTCCCCGCTACTAACGCTTTGAAGTACTCGATCTGCTTCTCTGAGGGGGCTATCATTTCTGCTGTCATGTTGGACCTCCCGGTTTAGTTCTCTGCTGACGATCCAACTATATCATGGTTTCAGAGAATGTCAAGTGTGTCAAAAATGTCACACTTGTAGGAGATACACGAAGGGTCGGAGCGGGGTCAAAAACCCTACCCCGACCCTTTATGCTCCAAGGAAGTGCGTTTCCAAGGATGATCTACTCTGCTCCGACCTGTCGCTCTCCCTTCGGTTTTTCATCACCCTCGATGGTTTTCTTAAAATACACTTTCGCGGCATCGTGATACAACACAATCCCCTCTGGCTTCATGAACCCGGGTGATGCAATGCTTCCCTGTTCCCTCAATTTATTCAAACAATCCTGAATGATGATCTGATCGAAAAGTCCCTTATACATCACAGGCACGACATGGCAGCACTTCGGGCGCACGGCAGCATCACTCCATAGATGAGTGTTGAATAAGGAGAATCGCTTCTCCGTCAATCCGTACTTCCGCTGAATCCCCTGACCCCACCATTCTCCGTAGTGTCGACCGATACCGAGTCCCTTGATTAACTCCTCGATATGCTCAAGTGCCCAACGTCCGAATCCATAATTATCCTCTCCCAAACCCTGAGGAGTCAGTACCCATCTAGTGCGGCTTCCTGCATACAAATGTCCATCCAAGGTAATCAGGATTTGACCATTGGTGCCGTCGATTTTTTCTGTTACGGTCATCTCGCGTGACAATCGAGGAATCTTATTAAAAGATTCAAACCCTGGTTCTTCGAAATCTTCTATTGACATGCTATCATCCTTCCTCTGGGTATTTGGGATATCTCTTTGACTTTGTTGACTTGGGTTTCTGATTATTCCACGTCGCAATGGAGATTTTTGTTTTTAGGTCTGCATTTTCCTTCCGCAGTTCAGTCGCAATGGAGATTTTTGTTTTTAGGTCTGCATTTTCCTTCCGCAGTTCAAACACAACACTGTGCATCTCCTCGATTTTGTTACGAAGAGTACAAATTTCCCCCGCATCATTATAACTCTCCAACCTCTCATCAAATAGAATCTCACTGAGTTTTCTATTTTCGTCTTCTGCTTCCGTGAGTTTAACTTTCGAGTCCTCATAGAGTGTCTTCCACCCACGTCCAAACCATTCTTCCTTAATCCAACTCCACGTAAGGGACAGTTGATCCGCTCCCCAGGGATTGATAATCAATCCCGCGAAAAAACTCAGAATCATCACTGCATAAACTGATATCACATCCCTCGTACTCATCTCATTTCCCCCTTAAAAGTAGAATCAACTGCCAAAAGAGAAGCAGAATCCCGATAACTACAATACCGACTTCGACCCATACTTCAATCATCTCTTAGTCCTTTGACGCACTCGCTCAAAGGGAAGTCGATCATCAAAGGATTTAACATTCGGATTGCATACTGTGAAATGTTTATGAAACACTTCCGAAGGTATCTGAAAGACGTCCGTATCCACACTAAGTTGCAGTGAATTTCCATGTCGATTTCCGCACTCAAGTCCGATTAAATTCACGACACCTCCCTCCACTTGTGCAAGCACATATTCTTCGCTTGCTACACCCTTTCCCCTGAACACGTCTCCGATGCTATAGGAAGAGGGGGTGGACACGGGCCACACGAAACGATTCTTTTCTACCTTAAAATTCACGTTCAATTCCGGTTGTCCGAGTTTCACGACTGCGGCTTCCAATGTCTTGACTCGACTTTCCAATTGACTGATCCTATAATCTGCGCTCTGATTCAGCATGTTTACACCTTACAAAAATGTTTTTGGTGAATCCGGCATACAGATATGATCGATATGTCCCATTTGATATCCTATGAAGTAACTTATCCCTACGAGAAGCGCAAACCACAACATGAGCCCCCCAACACTAATCCACTTGTTCTTGGATGCTATCATGATACCAACGACTGCTCCCACTACCACTGCGCTTATCATTTCCTCAACGCTCAGTAGCCCCATCACGTCATCCTTCCTTCGATGATTGGACTCTTCTTCACGGGTGTTGAACGATACTCTATCACGATGCACCCCGAATAAGGATCGCCCGGAACACGCCTCCAATGAACATCGTCGTGGATCATCGTCAAATGTGCGTTCAAATGATTCAGGGCAACCCACGTCTTTCCCTGTCTCTTCCAATCGGGAGTCGATCCCCCAGTGCTAAACAATCCTTCTGGGTTCTGTATCTTGTAGACTGTTATACTCTTTTCTTTCGCACTTGTCAAGTCCTTCCAATCATCACTGCATAACTGCCTGTCGCTCTTGAGGACAGGGGGCTCTCCCGAACATCTCTGACAATCGCATCCACCGTAACACATGTTATATCCTCGTTCCTGTCATTCCCGCAAGAAGCGTCATTGCAGCGAGTGTGACACAGTGAGGGTTCGCTTCTTTGCAAGTGTTTCCTTCATTGATACTAACTCTGCATTGATTGTTGCAATACGTTGTTCCAATTCCTCTCTTGTCGTCATGATACTTTCCCCCCTACAAACTCCCATCCCTCTTCCGCATAGTCCTCAAATTCGTTTTGAGTGATCGCGTGTATATCTCCAACGGTGGTGGGTTTTTGCCAACGATTACCGTTAACCAGGGAGACTAGCACCATGTCGTTGTATCCAACTTGTGCGAGCAAAAACACTTCTTTCGAGGGTATGCGCCTGAATCGCATACCTGGAACATAGGTAGGGGATTTTTCTAACATCTTCTGAATTTTATCCTTAGCAATTTTCACACTCAGTTCTGCCCTAACGAGTTCTTCTCGTAACTGCTGAATTTTATCCTTAGCAATTTTCACACTCAGTTCTGCCCTAACGAGTTCTTCTCGTAACTGCTCAATAGTCGGACCCATATTCAGCGTCACTTTCTTTTTCATAACGACTTCTCCTCTTTTTCAAGCATCTGCTTCAATTCCCGCGGTGTCATTGTGTATCGAATGTACTCTTGTGCAGAACGAAGAACGCTCGACTTGTGCAGCATGATAACTGCGATTTTCCTGCGTCTCTTCTCTTCCCGCTTATGTCGAAGATACGTAATATGTCGAAGATACGTAAAAGGATTCATCAGTCAGTACCTCCCTGTCCTCGGAAATGGCTCCGCACCAATCGCACGGTTCTCCAGGTCTCCCCGAATGCCCCTCAGTTAATGTCTTCTCAACGCAGATTGGGCAATACTCCTTGAAATCACTATCGTAGACTCTATCACAATGACCGCAGCGCATCATACTCATGGCTTCCCCAAACTCACAATAAACTTCAACTGTTCCAGCGCGTCCAGTTCATCCTGTATTTTATTTTTTGCAATCTGTCTTTCCACCAAGAACTGCTGTCTGTGGATCATCTGTATCATTTCTGCTAACTTTTCCATCCTACACCTCCGTTAGTGTCTGTGGATCAGATTGGAGTATAGCAGAGGTTTACCGTTTGTCAAGTGCCAATAAACGTTCAATTTTGTACAGTTTTTCCGCTAGCAGTAGTTTATTGAACGTTTTATTCACGGACATTCTCACCT
>Ga0315284_10011273_pt1 | contig 12747 bp, 26 predicted proteins | sample YL17G09_16_MG_FD_203696 | JGI IMG/M metagenome (GOLD analysis project Ga0315284, IMG submission 203696) | Sediment microbial communities from Yellowstone Lake, YNP, Wyoming, USA - YL17G09_16 | ecosystem: Environmental > Aquatic > Freshwater > Lake > Sediment | place: USA: Wyoming | collected... | reverse complement strand
CCGTTGCGGGAGCCTGCGCCTCCGCGTCTTCAACGACTGAGACTGTGCAAAGTCAACCTCAAACCTGGTAAGATGAATCATGGCGAAAAAGATGGTCACGACCCCCTGGACCCCGACGCTGCACGACTTGCTCGCGAGCCGTCCGCGTCAGGGCATGAAGTTCGGGCACACGATTGCGACGGGAGAGAATTTTCTCGTGATCCTGTGCGCTGCGCGCGAAGGCAAGTGGCGCGTGCAGATGGCGCCCGCAGATCCGATGACGTGGGAAGTGCGAGGAAAAGCGTTCGAACCTGTCGATGTCGACGGGACCGTCGTGGTGGTCATGGTCGCGGATGCGCGAAAGCACAATCGCATCGTCGCCGAGGGTTACGGTTATGAGACGGCACATGCCTGAGATTGTGTAAGTTCACAGGGGACTGTGGTAGGATAGATCATGACGACGAAATGGGACCGAGGTTCGATCACGAAGTTGCTGAAGACCAACGACCGCGCGGTCGAGCGCGCAATCGTGGCGATCTACAATCGCCAGACGCAGGACGAAAAAATCGCCTCGCGCACCAAACACACGAATCACCGTGGGTTTCGTTCGAACCATGATTCGAAGGGATCTTACTACGCTCGTTGGGTGAACAGCGGGCGATGCCTGACTGGCTTTCACCTCGAGAATGCTCGAAAGATCGCGGTCCACTACTGGCGTCAACTCATTGAGGTCGCCGAAGAGCGAAATGCGAAGCGCCACGAGTGTGATGGTGACCTGAAGCAGGACGACTCGAAGTTCGAAAAGAACGTGGAACTGTACATGCGAGCGACCAAACAATCGCGTGAAGACGCCGAGCGTGTGGTTCGCAATGTCATGGCGGGAAAGTGCCCGGACGGGTGCTGCGGAAGCGGAGAATGCGACTGATGTACAACGATGACCTGATCGAGCGACTCATTGCGACTGCTGAGCTTCGCCTTGGGTTTGGGCAATCTCACGACGAGATCGTCTTTGCACTGGTCGAAAATTACAAGTGCGAGTCGTTCATGGCACACAATGCTGTGATTGCGGCGCGCCTTCGATGCGCAAACACAAAATAATGGCATACCACAACGAACAAAAGGGACATACAAGGCCCGTTGTGGGGTGCATGTACACGAGGTCGCTGAAGTACATGTACAAATTCGTATTGAAACACTTCAACGAAGACACGAGAATTTGTACCCTTGCGTCAGTTGATACGAACGTAACATATTTCATAAGTGAAACGACGCTGTCACAATGGCATCGAATGACGAACACTCCCGAGGAAACGAAGTGAAAAAGCGCGACTGGGCTGAAAAAGACTACGCAAGTGAGGCGAACGAGTTCGTCGGTTGCTACGGCGTCGGGTACTGTTGGGACGAATTCGTCTACGAGTACTGCGGCACTTGGGAACACGATACGCTTCGCTGTCCCGATTCCGACAAATTGCTCGCAGCGATCTACGACGCAGAGCGAAAAGAAGAAAAGAGCGCATGACATGAGCGATTCTATCAAGTGCCCGGTGTGCACGGGCGACATCACGGGCGACAATAGCGCATTCAAAGGCGTCATGATCAATGCGATCTGCACGCATGTGAATGACGTGATCCTGATGCGCCGCCAGCTCACTAAGTTCAAGGAGATCGACAATCCAACGCCGCAAGAATTCAAGCTGAAGCTCGAAGTCGAAGCGCGGATGCTGAAGGCTGAAGCTGAGCTTCAATCGCTCATCGAGATCAAAGAACGTTTTTTCGGACTGAAAGTAGCAGGACACAATGGGTAAGATAATCAAACTCTCTGACGTTCCCGGCACCTGGGAAGAGGTCTTCACTGATCACAGTGACGACACCACGATGCACATGTTCCGCGATCGCTTCACCGGTCGCATGGAATTCGTGCTCGTCAACAGCGAAGGTGAGGCGATCACCAAGGTCTTGGGCGACGTCGCCTCTGATGCATTTCACGCGGTGTGCAAGGACTTCGTTCCGAAAAGGGGCGCCTGATGTACGTCGTCTTGAAACTCTTGACGCCAGCGATCCTCGACATAGGATCGTTTGAGGGCATCTATGATGTCCCTGAGGCTGCAATCGAGCGTGCTGAACTGCTGCAAAAAGTGTTTCCGCTCGCTGCAGTCGTCATCCACACGTGTCACATGAACTCACTCGCGACATCTGTGCTCGTCGTGTACGATCCGGTGAAACCGACGACTGTATAAAGTCACTATCGAACGGTGTAGGATACATACAGGATCAAGTCATGCGCAAGCCCAAGAAGAATCGAAAGCAAAAGAAGGCTCGAAATCTCGATGCCCTTGCAATGATTTTGCACTGCAAAGGCGGGGCAATGCGTGACAGGCGCGAACCCCGCCGAGGCGCGAAAAATCTCCAGCGAGAGTTTCTCGCCGATGTCGACTAAAGACCAAAATACTGGGTACTACGCTCCCGAGGATTTTTATCCGGGTGCCGCATTCGTGATGCGCGACTTTGTTGACGATGAGCTCGGGTGTTCGTTCATGGTCATAGCTGTCATGAACGTGCCAAAACGAAATCGACGCCGCAATGGTTGTAAAAAGTCGCTCGTGCTCATGACTTCGTACGGTACGTTTGACATCGGGCGCAACACCGAAGGTTGGCCAAAAGATTCTACCGTGAAGATCGCATAAGAGAAAGAGAGACACCGTGCAAGAGCAACTTCGTTTCAAAGCGGGCGACAAAATTGTCATCGATCGATGCGGCAGGACGCCACACACCTATACGGGCAAGGTGCACAAGGAGCTCGCAGAAGCGCTGTACGATGTCAAGATTGTCACGTGTTCGTGCAAAAAGTGCGTCGGAAAGATCCTTCCTTTCTACGCTTGGGAAATCCTTCCAGAGTGAACATGCGCCTCAGGCGCGATAGAATTTGAACATCATGGACTATATGAACGATCAGTCTGCGGGTCACATGAGGATGTTCAATTCGTTGGTCGGACACGAGTATGACTTCTATGGCGTCGATAACCATGCGTTCTGCATCGGAATCGACGGAAAGCGTATGGCGTTCCAGGCACTCGAAGACGAGAACGACGGATATCGTTCGTACTTTGATTCATTTCGCATTGTGATGGATGGAAACATTTTCTTTGCAACACCCATCGCACACGTGAAGCTTGCCAAGCTTCAAAAGTTAACTTTTGAAGGTTGGCAACTTATCGATGTTGTTGATGGGTACCAATGGTTGTCAGTGGGAACTGATCACACCGACAATTATTACCCGCACTTCATGTTTTCATATCAACCGAAAGTACAATGATGAGTGATCCTGACGTCGACGACGAGCACATTTTCAAGGAAACGTGGCCCAAAAAGTGTGGTTGTGGCATGCTACACACTGAAGAAGGTTGGGAAAAACTGGCGTATGTGGGGGTCCAAAAGGGCCTGCAAGACGCCGGGGTGCCCGATCTCGAGCTCAGAAATTGCGCAAAGTGTGGCTCGACAATTGCACAACCGATCATGTATGAATTCGAAGTCGTCAAGCATTCAAAGTGCAAATGACTGCTCACGTGAGGTAGAATAGCTCTATGGACATCTCCGTACTCGACATCCTTGATGAACTCGAAGCGACACCCGGACGAAATGACAAGGAAGAGATTCTCGAATCTCACGTGAAGAACAAGCTCCTGAAGCGCATTTTCGTTGCAGCACAGGATCCGTACACGGTGTATTACGTTTCGAAGTTCAAATGTCCTAAGGCGCTTCCGAAGCGTGCGCATGATGATGATGTTGTGTTGGATTCATTCCTTCACATTTTGAGCAATGAGCTCGCCACACGTAACCTGACCGGGAATGATGCCAAGGGCGCAATCGAACAATTTTTTGCCGCTCTCGACGCTCGCCAACAGAAGTGGTGCGAGCGCATCCTCATCCGAAACATGCGATGTGGCGTCCAAACGACCGTCGACCGCATCTGGCCCGGTGCGATCAAGACTTTCGCCGTCGCACTGGCGGCGACGTTGAAGAGCGAGTTCGTCAAAGGCGAGGGCATCAAGATCCTCGAAGAGGTCTCGTACCCAGTTCGAGTCGAACCGAAGCTTGACGGATTGCGTTGCATCGCCGTGAAGAAGAACGGCAAGGTGACGATGTTCACCCGCAACGGCAGCGTCCTGGAGACGCTTCCCAAGATCAAGGCAGCGCTCGAAGCGAGCAGTCTCGACAACTTCGTCCTCGACGGCGAAGGAATGGCGGGCACGAAGGACTGGAACACGTCGGTGTCGGTGATGATGTCTTCGAAGACCAAGAAAGACGACAGTGAGATCGTCTACAACGTGTTCGATGCGATGTACCTCGATGCGTGGGTCGAACAGGCTTGCGACATGAAGTACTCCGAGCGAGTGAGGCTCGCCAGGAGCGTCATCACTTCTCTGAAGAAGGATGCTCCGGTCACCCAGGTCCCGCACATCATGGCGAAGGATGAGAAAGAGTTGAAGGTCTTCTTCAGCAAGTGCCTTGACGAGGGATTTGAAGGAGTCATGTTGAAGACGCTCGATACACCCTACAAGTTCAAGCGTAGTAAAAATATCTTGAAATTGAAGCCCTGTATGACGCACGAGCTGGTTGTCGTCGGAACGTACGAAGGTCGCAGGGGCACGAGGCACGAAGGTCTCTTCGGGGGCTTCGAAGCTGTCGCTTCCAACGGCATCATGACCCGCATCGGCGGGGGTTTCAACGACAAGATGCGTGCCGAGATCCAGATCGATCCCGAATCATACATCGGCAAGATCGTCGAGTGCGAGTGTCAGCCCGATCCGATGACAACTGACGGTCTGACCGTCGATGGAAAGCTTCGCTTTCCGGTGTTCTGCAGGTTCAGAGACGCCAAAGACGTCGACAAGAGCCTCATGAATGCGTTCAAGGCGTATAAAAAGGGAGCGAAGTGATGAAGGACATCAAGGGAGATGAGATCGAAGTCGGCGATGAGGTTGCATATGCCTCGTACGATTATTCAGCGAAACTTTCAGTCGGCATCGTCACTGAAGTGATCAATGTTCAATTTTCATTGGATGATCACGATTCATCTTCGGTGAAGATCGACAGGACTCACTCGAGCGCATACGGGTTCGGTCGGAAGTATGTCTATGACGAAAAGACCCACGAGAGCACGTGGATCACAATCAAATCGATCGCTGTCGTGATCGGGAAACAAAATCGCGTCGTCATTCTGAAGAAGCACGCTGCCTGATGCCTGGGATTGTCATTGAAAACCTGGGTGATGGCGACAATTGCATCAAGCTCGTAGACAACGAGCTTTGGGATCAGATTGCAGCGCTCGATCATGACACGGACGTTGATGTCTATGCAGAGATCGTCAAGTGCCTGTGTTCTGCAGATCCTGAAATCACATACCCACCATACCCAGAATTTGAGAATGCTCCTGTGAGAAAAGGCAAGGTCATACGTTGCTTATACACGCAAGATTTTGTCATTGAGCGTCCGGATGAAGAGATCAATTTTGGCCTGATCAGAGGAGTTTTAACGCTGCCATGAGAATCGTTGCAACATATATCGTTTTTGACGATAACGATCGACAAGAAGTGATCGAAGGCACAAAGGAGTTTGACCTCGATTTTGAAGCTGAGGATGCTTCTGAAGCGATCCAAGACGTTGTTGAGGCATACGAAACCGACGGGCTCACGATCGATCAAGGAGGAGATGACGATGAATATTCGTTCGATTTCCCTGATGGGTGTGCCCTTTCTGAAGAGTCTGATTTTAGAGCAGACGTTCATGCGTTCCTTGATGACATTCGAGTTGCGCTCGAGGAGGTAGAAAGAGATGCTGAAGAATCTTAGGTTCTCGATGTTCGGAAAGCGGCATCTACACGTCGTAGCCGACATCATGGGAACGAAGCACAAGCACCTCGAGGTTGAAGCGTATGTACAAAGCGCTTCAGACTTTGACTTGTCGTTCCGCATTCACTCAAAGGGTGATCACCCAGGAATGCGGTTGGACTTCACTGCATTCTTTTTCGGATTCAGCTTCTCGCTCTATGACGACAGGCACTGGAATTGGTCGAGGGATCGCTTCATGACGACCGAAGAGGTCGAACAGGAAATCAAAGATCACGACGAAGATGCGGGAAGAAAAATTTGATAGTGTAAAAGCGACACGAATAGTATAAGTTAGTCTTAGCGAGGTAGTGTAGGGTGCATTAAAGGTTCATACCCTTTAGGACCGAGTTCAACTCCGGCGATCGCTACCAATGATCATGCTTTCACGTAAGATCATCAAAAATATCATCAGTCTGAAAGACTACATTTCGTGGTTCCGCAAAGTGCGTCACAAGGACGCATATGGCATCGTTCCGGAAGTGTGGAAACACATTTGGTGATGGCGCTCGAATACGACTGGTCTGACTCGGACGCAATTTGGCTCACCAAGAACGGCTGGCACTGGCGCCATGAAAGCTTCGGCTGCGAAATTCGCTGGTGGAATCACAAGATCGAGCGAACGATTGAACCTGAGTCTTGGATGACTAAAGAGCAGGCCGTCAGATTGCAAGTGAAAATTCTCGCTGGTACGTGCCGGTGGTGAAAACTTGTGGTGAAGTGTGGTATGATGAAAACATGAAGATCATAGAGAAAAAAGATTGGCCACAGACATTTACGTATGCCTTCACGTGTACACGTTGTGAGTCAAAACTCGAGGCAGATCACACTGATCTGATCTATGAGGCAAGTTGGTCTGACCAACGTGACGGCGAGGAATTTCCAGAGAGATTTCGCCTCAAGTGTCCAGTATGCGGATGCCTGCGCGAAGTCGCCGAAGAGGGAAAGATTCCTGAATTCATCCAGCACCTCGTTCGAACGCGGAAAGCCCCAGGTGTCAGAGATTGGTAACAAATGCCCGCTTCAAGACATGCGCTCTCAAAACACACGCTCAAGTCGGCCAAACCCGAGAACTTGAAGCGCCTGGCGCGCTATTTGCACCTGAAGCACATCGACACGATGAGTCATAGGCAGCTTTCAAAGCTCATTCATTGGCTTATGACTCGCTCTGACAAGCGATCTCGAGGACTGACGACGTGGGATCTCTGATTTCAAAACTTCAACGTCTCGAGCCACCTTACGCATCGCGGACCCAAGCAAGGACCGCATCACGCATCAGGCGCGCGATCAGAGATGCCGGGGGCATGAGGTGTCACCTGTGTGGGAAGCAACTCAAGATTGGGAAATTGACGTTCGATCACATCATCCCAAAATCTAAAGGCGGCACAAAGGCCCGCACAAACATGAAGCTAGCGTGCGTTCGATGCAATCACCAACGCGGTACAGAACCCGTTGAGTTCTTCAAGATGAAAATTTGCCTGTACCGACTATACCCGTGCGTCTACGGTGAGTACAATGAACCCCAAGCGAAGCACAGAATGACGGTCAAAAGGGATAAAGACCAGTGTTATCAATTAGCAGACGCTAATTGATAGCGTTAATGTTTATCCCATTTAGATGGATAAGGTAGATAAAGTCCCTCGAGGGCCCACGTGCACTCCGAGGTAGGTAACCCTGTAAAACCGTCCCGAGCCCTCACGTGGGTCATTCGTGGGTCACGGTGGGCTGTCTCATCTATCTTCTCGGTGTGCTCGTGACGCGGTGCACTATTTCTCAAAAACAGTGCAAATCAACCTCAAGTTGAGGTATTATATATTCACGATGGATGATGGCGAAATAGACGGGGTGCGCATCACCCGCAGGGTTTCACTGTGGGATGGTTACCGGCGCTCAAAAGAGATCGTCAACATCGTGCGCTCGCTCGACGTTCTAGATCACATCTATGGCGACGAATGGCCCGATTACGAGACCGCGAGCGCGGTCGTCATGTCGTGGTGCGACGAGCACGATGCGGAGTTCTACGAGCGCCCACGTCACGAATTCAGCGAAAACGAAGCCGCGCGCAATGCGCGGAGACACGGAAGAAAAGTCGTCGTGGTCAACGACCTGTCGTAACGGAGTTCGCCGTGAAAAAGAAACGTCACAATCCCGAGCGGCGCGCTTGGCGCGGGCGCTCGTACAAGAAACACGGAATGCGCATCGCTGATCTCAGGCGACGAGCGCAGAAAGAGTGATGTCATGAAAGCTTACGGCGTTGACCGCAAGGACCACGGATGCTGCCCGGGTCACGACAAGTTTCCCCACGATTGCTACGGATCTCGACGGAGCGCGAAGGCGCATGCGCGAGCCCGTCGAATCGCCAACAAGCGAGCTCGAGCTCGCTTCAAGATCATCGATGATTCCCGACGCTACGACGTTTGACGAGTGCAAATCCAACCGAGGATATGGTAGATTAGATCCATGATGTTCCGTAGCTGCGACACCTCATTCAACCTCGAGCGCCACCTCATCGTTTTTCTCCAGGAGGTCGCGTTTTTCGCTGAGATCTCCCGACACCTGAGCAAGGTCCCGACGAGAGATATTCCGACGGCGGCGGTCGCATACGACCCCAAGACGGATGAACTGACGCTCTTTTGGAACCCGGAATTTTTTGGCTCGCTGAGCAACTGGGAGATTCGCGGCGTCCTGACGCACGAGATGTATCACCTGGTGTTCGGTCACCTGAACGCCCGACGTCGCTCTCCCCCGCGCATGTGGAACGTTGCGACCGACCTCGCGATCAACTCAATCATCATCTCTCACGGTGGAAGCCGTAAGGAAGACGACAATCTCGACGCTCGGCCTCTTCCGAAGTGCGCCTTGATCCCGGGCCAGTGGCCCGTGCACCCTGATGGGCGTGAAATGTCGAAAGATGAGAAGGCGGCACACAAGCTCGGTGCGCTCATCGCCGCGTTCCCGACCATGCAAGCGTCGGAATGGTACTTCGGAAAGCTGCAGGAAGCGGCTGCGAAGGAAAAAGAGAGCCGCGGCGCTGGTGGCGGCGGTGATGGTGATGCCGAGGGCGATGGAGGCCTCGGCGACCTCGATTCCATGGACGATCACAGCGGTTGGGACGAACTCCCTGAAGACCTGCGTGAATACGTCGAAGGCAAGGTCAAGAATCTCATCGAAAAGGCAGTGCGTCACGCCGACGGCCAGGCCAACGGTTGGGGCAACATCCCTTCTGACATGGCAGGTGAGATTCGTCGATCGGTCAGCAACATCGTCAACTGGCGTGCAGTGCTTCGCCAGTTCGTCGGTTCACTGGTCCGCGGTGAGCGCACCACGTCGATCAAGCGCATCAATCGCCGCTACCCGTACATTCACCCGGGCATCAAGCGCGCGTACCAGGCGAAGCTCCTCATCGCGATCGACGAATCGGGTTCCGTCTATGACGAAATGCTCGAGATGTTCTTCGCAGAGCTCGGAACGCTCACCAAGTCGGTGGGCGTCACCATCCTTCCCTTCGACTGCAGCGCGAACCTCAAGGACGCGTTCGAATGGGATCGCGGGGGTGCGCCAAATCTGAAGCGCACCAAGAATGGTGGAACGAACTTCGACGCCCCCACGGACGTGGTGAACTCTGCTGAGGCCCGCGGTCGTTTTGACGGCATGCTCATAATGACAGACGGACAGGCTCCCAAACCCGGCTCCAGTCGAATCAAGCGTGGATGGGTCTTGGGAAAAGGCTGTAAACTGTACGAAGACGTTCCCGAGTTGACAGTTAACCTCGATGACGGGCAACCTATCACTGGCGCATGGCGTTGAGAGATAGATATGTTTGTTCGACAATGTCCAAAATGCTGTGATGACATTGGTCACAAAACGAAAAGTGGCTGTGATCGTTCTGCTATGTTACGAAACAAATGCAGAAAATGTGCACTTGAAGCAACTTGCACTAAAACACGTTCACCTGAATGGCGACTTCAACAATCAAAACGTCTGAAAAAGTCATGGAAAGATCCAACAAGCTCTTTCAATGAAAAGCGTTACCGCGAGGAACTATCGGCGGCGCAGGTTGACCGATGGAAGAATGCGTCCGAAGTAGAAAAAGAATTATGGCGCTCGTCACTTAGGAATGGTTGGTCAAATAGCGAGCCTAGTCGATTGTTATCAATCAAGGCTGCGGGAAGGGATCCTATAAATGTTGAAAAGAGACGTTTGGGGCAAATCAAAAACTGGGCAAATAATCCAGAAAGACACGTCAAACAATCAACGTTAGCATCTGAAAGAATGCTTGATCCTACATATAAAGAACGTTGCACAAGAAGATTCATTGAGGCCGCACAAAAAACAGGCGGTACGTCAAAGCAGGAGCTGCTTTTAGCACCAGTTTTAGCGCTTTGCGGATACATTCACAAACATCGTCTAGGTAAATGGTACGTTGATTTCTATAACCCAACGTCAGATACTGTTGTTGAGTATTTTGGAGATTGGTGGCACTGTCATCCATGTCAACACAAGCGCATAAACGAAAGATATGCTGGTATTCATCCGAATCACATGAAAACGATAGCTGTTGTCCTCAATGAGGATAACAAACGAATTGAACACATAAGAAAACTGTGTTCAAATGTGATCATTGTATGGGAAAATGACATAACACTCGCTAGCAAATTTATGCCAGAACTCGTGATGACATTCATCAAGAAAGAAGTTAGTTAACGTGATCACAGTCTGCGCGTTCGTTATATTTGCTGCAGTCGCATACGTGTGTCCCGCGGTGTTCAAGTACCTGATCCTAGGTCCGTTGCTTGGGATTGCGTTCGGGGGCATGTCATGGGGCGTTTCATTCGCCTTCGTCGACCTTGCAGGGATGCGCGCGCTCCTGTCGTTCCAGACATTCTTCATCTTCGTGGGCGTGGCGACCGTCCTGATCGACGCAATGATCGCCGTGGGAGATCTCAAATGATGAAACAAGTGATCGTTCATGTCAATTGTTTACCGCTTTTCACATGGCGTATCATGGAGTCGTTGAGCAGGACACCTGATATCAGCGAACGAGGAATGTTGGGTGTGGGCAAATTTGTATTCACTGCACCCGCAGACACGGCCGCGTGCATTTTGAGCGCCTTACGTAATGAATTCAAGTTCACGTACCTTTCAGGATTCATTGGACCGATCGAGGAAAAAACCAAATGACAAAGTTCTTGTTGTTACTTCCGTACTATATCCGCGTGATCTGGGGGATTACCCTCGGATTTTGCGGCATCGGTCTCATCATGCACAAGCCTGCGGCGATCTATTCGACCGTCTGCTTGCTCGCTGCATGGCTCGCACTGCGCATCATCGGTGAGACAATCGAGGCAGTCAGCGTCATTCAGGCCGCAAAGAAGATCGACTTGACGCAATCACCCCCACCACCCCCACCTGCAGAGTAAATGAAAAAGAAGAATTCTATTGATCATCTTCTCGAGGCACGTAAAAAGCGAATGCTGCGTGTCACAGGTTGGCACCCAGGCGACATGCTGGTGTGCGATGGCAGAACACAGATGTGTTGTTGTCATAATGACGTGTGGCACTGGTATGCTTTTGAACCGGGCTCGTCGTTCATCATTGTGGGATCATACGTCGCTGACGTGCCAGACAATAATCTGACGTACATCTTGACAGCAAAGTACGGCGTTGTCTGTGTTGAAACGTTCAAGTTGGGCTGGAACTCACTCCTACGATTCGTTCCGCACCGGCATAGGTATGTCAATGAGCCTCAGAGCGGGAGACCTGGTGACGTTGAAGTTCCCGTTCGTGAGTACGTCACTCTTCAGCGACCAGCCTGACGTCCTCGAAGGAAATGTCATTGTGTGCGACATCACAACCATGGATGTCGCACTTGTCATTTCGCTGTCGTCTTATGACGCAAAGTGTGTGTACATTGCCGGTCCCCATGGGTGTGGATGGGCATTCGGAGCACACCTGAAGCAAGTCATGTCCATCACAAAATAATGGCATAGAATTGGCTTGTGGGTAAACCCAAACAAAAACCTGCGAATATTCCTGAGATACACGATGGCTTCACAGAGGTGAAGAACTTCACCAATCCGGGTGAACTTGTCACAGTCGGAGTCTCCTCGATGTGCTATGACCACATCCCGGGTTTCGGTGGCGGCGATCACTTCATGATCGAACGCGGGAACATGTGCCTCGTCGTGGCGATCGATGACCCATGGGTCTTTGTCATTGCGCCGAACGGATCGACCGGTTGGATTCATGCGCTTGATTTTGACACAGCATATGCGGGTTTATGATGTAGTTCGTTTAGCAGGCGGCGCGCCGGTCGGGTTGAACGTGGCACCCGTTGGTGTTGACACATAGTCGCTTGATGCGTTGGACTGCTCGACTTGCGGTCCCCAGATCAGGAAGTCAGTCGCCTCGGCCGCAGCGTCGTTGCTGATCGTCAGAGCATCGCTGCCACCCGTCGTGGGGGTCGCTGCCCAGGTGAAGCGCTGCCACGTCGTCGTCAACAGGAGGTCCGGGGACCACTGGTTGCTCACCCCGAACACGAGTGGGATCCGAAACCGCGCCTTGCTCGTGCCAGAGGTCGAGCGCATCCATGCTGAGATCGCGTATGTCGTTCCGCCTTTATAGGCAATTGTATTAGCGTCGTTCGACGTGATCTGGTTGAAGGTTGACCCTGCTGCGAAGACGCATCGACACGCAGTGTTGACCGACCCGTCTGGGCCATTGGCGGCGTCGGGTGTCATCGAATTCACGCCAATCGCGGAGTTGAGGATCCAGTGCGTGCCTCCGACGCGCACCGAGTTCATCACGAGGTTCTGCCCCTGCCGCCTGCGAGCCGGTGCGATGGTGGGGTTGACGGCAGCGGTCGTGGTAGGTGCGTAGTCAC
>Ga0315284_10011271_pt1 | contig 12749 bp, 13 predicted proteins | sample YL17G09_16_MG_FD_203696 | JGI IMG/M metagenome (GOLD analysis project Ga0315284, IMG submission 203696) | Sediment microbial communities from Yellowstone Lake, YNP, Wyoming, USA - YL17G09_16 | ecosystem: Environmental > Aquatic > Freshwater > Lake > Sediment | place: USA: Wyoming | collected... | reverse complement strand
ATACTTTACTCTCTTTAAATATTTCTGCATCACTATAAGCACCTATAGAACTAGTATATACTACTTTTTGTACTTTATTTAATCTACAAGCTTCTAATATATTAGTATTCATTTGTAGTAGTGGTACGAAAAAGGAAGCCGGTTTTGTTTTAGTAACTTCTATAGATCCTTTTATACCAGCTATATGAAATACAAAATCAATATCTTTAGTAACTTTTTTACAGAGATTAAAATCAGTGAGATCTCCTTTAATACATTCTATACCATCTATTTTGATATTATCTAGAGAGATACTAGTAATTTTAGCGTCAGTTTCTTTAAGTATATCAATAACTTGATATCCGATCATACCAGTACCCCCAGTTATTAATATATTCTTATTTTCAAACGATTTTAGGATTTCTGATTTCATACCCACCTTCCTTTCGGTCCTTGTGACTCTGTTAATATATTATAATCTAAGAATGGTTCTATTGGTTTTGTTCTTTTAAGTTCGTTAGTAGTATTAAATGTGGGCCAAAAGCCTCTTAATATTTCCTCTCTATCATTAATACCAAAACTCCAATATAAAGAATCAGATTCCTTACACCTAATCACTTGCTCTGCTACCCATACATCACTAAGTTTAGTAATGCCGTTATCCTCTAATACTCTAAAGCAAAGATCTAGATCCCAATATAAACCTATAAAATTGCTGTCTAAACCTCCTAAATATCTATAATAATTTTTATATAACATAAATCCAGAAGGCAATATAATATCTTCGATATTAGTTCCTTCTGGTTTATGCCCAGATAAATCATAGACTCTAGTATGCGTAGATAATATTTGTTTAAATTGGCAAGATAACATTAATTTTTCTGTATTATAAGATATAAAGGTTTTATAAAGTTTATCTAACGGATTTGGCGTATCAAAAAATATATCATCTCCTAAAAATACTAAATATTCTCCTATAGCATATCTAGTAGCTATTTCCCAACATTGAGTAGGTTTTACATCTGTTTTTATAAAATGAAAATTATCTGGTAATATAAAATCTGGAGTATTTGGACCTACAAATACTACCTCAAAATCTATATTATTATCTCCTATACAACTATACCAATCTAGCCATAACTCTGGTCTAGAGGCTGAACTTACTATTGATATTATTATAACCACCTGCCTTTCGGTCCTTGAGATTCTGTTAATATACTATAATCTATAAATGGTTCTAAAGGCACTTTTCTTTTCATAACTTGATTAGACCAAAAACTACCTAATGTATGTTTATTATCTATTTTATAATAACTATCCCACATGGAAGTTTGTATATCGCATTTTTCTACATGCTCTCCTACTCTTACGTTACTTAAAGCAGTAATACCGCCATCTTCTACTACTCTAAAACATAGATCTAGATCCCAATATAAAGCTATAAAATTCCTATCTAAACCTCCTAAATGTCTATAATATTTCCTATCAATCATTAATCCTACAGGCATTACAATTTCATTATTCTTACTATCTATAAATTTATGAAAATCTGCCTCAAATATACGGGGTATTCCGCTAGAGAAATATTGAGAATAACTGCAAGATAACATTAACTTATCAGTATTATAACTTAAATAATCTTGGTATAACTTATCTAAAGGATTATCTGTTTCAAAAAACATATCATCTGCTAACATTATTAAATATTTACCAACAGATATTCTTGCAGCTATTTCAAAACACTGTACTGGTTTTACTTGAGATTTTACGAAATTAAAGTTATCTGGTAACATATAATCTGGTGAGTTTGGCCCTACAAATATTAACTCAAAATCTATATTATTTATACCTATCCTTTCATAGAATTCTACCCATAATTCAGGTCTAGCTGCAGAACTCACTATTGATATTATTATAACCACCTGCCTTTCGGTCCTTGAGATTCTGTTAATATACTATAATCTATAAATGGTTCTAAAGGTGTAGTTCTTTTAAAAGGCGTATTAGGTAAAAAGGGCCAAATTCTAGATAATGTTTGAAATTGATCTATTTGATAAAACTCGCTATATAATCCACCGCAATTTAGTATATCTATATCTTTAATTATTACGTTACTTAAAGCAGTAATACCGCCATCTTCTACTACTCTAAAACATAAGTCCAAATCCCAATATAGGGCTATAAAATTCTTATCTAAACCACCTAAATGTCTATAATAACTATTAAGTATAGTAAATCCTATAGGCATATAGATATTTGAGTAATTAATATGTCGATGCACTTCTAAAGGAAATAGACCTTCTGAGTTTACATACCTATAAGATAATATTAATTCATCTATATCGTAACTTTCAAACTCTGTTACCATAGTAGATAAAGCATTTTCTACAATAAAAAAAACATCATCAGGTATAAAAGTTAGGTATTTACCTTCCGCGTTCCTAGTAGCTATTTCCCAACATTGTACTGGTTTAACACTGGACTCTATAAAGTTAAAGTTATCTGGTAATGTATAATCTGGGGAATTTGGACCTACAAATACTACCTCAAAATCTATAGTATCATTTATACTATCGTACAAATTTAACCATAATTCGGGTCTAGCCGCGGAACTTATTATAGAAATTGTTGGTATCATATGGGATTAGTATTCCTTATTAAAACATCTAAAGCTCTTGATTTATATTGATATTGTAAAGAGTTAGGATTATTTAAATTTAATTTATCATAAATATAATTAACAGGTTCAAAAGATTGTATATAACTGCCCGAAATACTGTTAAAAAAGGTACTGAGAAATACAAAATCAAAAGCTCTATAAATATTTATATTATTAGGATAATCATTTATAATAGTAGCTACTAATTGAGATTTAATAGTAGAGTATATATTAGAGAAATTTATATCTCCTATAACATTTTTCCAGTCATCAAAATTTTTAGAATATAGTTTTATTTGCGCTTCTCTGTAGTTATTATGGAGTTCCAAAGTTATACTTTTATTGCAACTCTGAAAAGCGTCTCTAAAATAATGCGGATTAGAATTGTTAGGTACTATATTTATCTTAAAATATTCTCTAATAGTTTGATGTATACAAGCACTAATATTACTTGTTAATTTAGGTGGGTAATTTTTTAATTTTGCAGCCATTTCTCCCTGAAATATAAAAGCGTAACCCGCAAAATATCTCAATAAAGAGGTTATAAAAATATCTCTTATATCCCATATAGATTTATCAGTATATGATAATATAAAAGGTAACATTAACTCTACAGCTAATATAATATCTGAACTAAAAGAACCGGATACTATAGTATTACCTACAAACTGATCTTCAGATTCTTTACTAAACCTATTGCCTCCATGAGTTACGTGGATTATAGCTAACTTATCTAATACATGTACTTTACCAAACAAAGTACAAAAACAAGTATAAACAGGCTCTTGAAAATCATGAAAATCTGTAAATATAGCAGTATTTGTAAAATGTTTTATAGCAATATCTCTCCTCCATACAGCAAAAAGGGTGGGGGACATATTACTTAAAGAATCTTCTAATCTTACTAATACATCATCGCTATCATAAGCTTTGTTAGATTGTAAACAAAAATTACCACTATTGTTAGATAAAGAATATCTACCATTACATATTACATAATCTGGATTATACAATAAAAAATCTATAGCTTCTTCTATGAAATCTGGAAATATAAAATCATCATCGTGGCAATAAGCTACAAATGGACTAGTACAATGTGCTGTAGCTAAAGCCATAGTTCTTACGGGCCCTATATTAGGATTTAAACACATATGTCCTATATTAAGACTCTTATAATTATTTAGAATATTTTTGTTTTGTAGTTGATATTGTATATCGCTAACATCCGCTATAAGTATATCTAAACCTATATCAAAACTATCTAAGAATTCTAATAATCTCTTTAAATAATTAGGTCTATTAAAAGTAGATATTATTAAAGTACATCCTAACATTACATACCCTCAAATACAAAATATGAAACTCTAGAAGTATATCTATATCTCTGTAGTTTCACCTTATTTAGTGATAATACTTCCATTAAAGCTAATGTTTCTCCTGGAGAATCATGATCATTTAATTCATCAAAAGCTAATACACTACCCTTTGTTAATCTAGGTAATATTATCTCTAAACATTTTTTAGTTGGGTCATATATATCAAAATCAAAATAAACTAGCGATACTATAGTTTCTGGGTTATTTTCTAGATATATGGGTAATTGTTTAGTTGCATCTCCTACAACTATATCATGTTTTTTTATATGAGATAAAGGATTTACTGATTCATGTACTTGTATAATATTATTTAGATATTCCGAATAATTATCTGTAGTAGCTATATTACCTACTTTCATTAAATCTGATTTACCATCCTTTTCAGATATACTAGGAAATCCTTGGAAAGTATCGAATCCTATTATTTTTCTAGCTCTGTTGAAAGGTTCGTATATACCCCTTAAAGCAGTAAAAATAGCTAAATTATTTCCCCATCTGGTACCAAAATCAAATACTACACCCTGTATATCTACTATTTGTTTATATATATAATCCATAAATAATATTCTTGAGAGATCTTTACTAGTTAGAAACAACCCTAAGTTTTCCAACATTTGATCACTTGGTATGGGACAATCTTTTAATAGAGTAACTAAATTGCTTCTAGAATCTACTTCTTTATCATTTAAATAACTTTTGATACCAATATTCTTCACCAAATCCCCCTTATATATGCCGGTATAGGTTTATTTTTGTTAGCAATAACCCATGCCCAATATCTTATTCTTCCCTCTATTAAATCATAGTCACATTCTTTACAATTACTTTTTATAACTCTTACGGGTTTAATTTTATTATAGGATTTAATACCAACTGATAAATCTAATGGACTAGGTACATTATTGTTTTTATTTTCTAATGCTTCTTCTAAGGTTTGGTAAGCTAATCTATTTCCTTGGCCTTGCAAACTAACTCGTATTTTATCGGGGTCTATATAATATACCTCATTTTTAAAAATGCTAGATATAGTATCTATATCAAATATATTTATATTTAAATTCTTAATGTTAGCATTTTCTCTCATATGATCTATATTTCTTGTTTTAGGTATAGGTATAGCGCCTTTAATATGTAACCAATATAATTGTACTTGAAATATAGTACAATTATTCTCTTCGGCCATAGTTTGTAGATAATACTTCTGCACAGTACTTAAACTGTTACCTTGATCTAACGGACTATAAGCAATTAAGTTAAGGTTATTATATTTACAATATGGTAAAATATCATCTTCTACAAACCTATCAAATAAATTGTATTCCATTTGTACAGATACTAGAGAATCTTTACAGATATCTAAAAATTGCTGAATTTCCTCTTTATAAAGATTACATACACCTATATATTTAATTTTACCAGATTTAACTAGATCTACTAATGTAGTAGCTACATCTAAAATGGATACTTTAGGATTTAACCAATGTAACTGATACAAATCGATATAATCAGTATTTAACCTTTTTAAACTACCCTCTAAAGCCTTTTTAATCTGATTTGGGGAGCTGTGCTCTGGTGAGAATTTAGAACCTACGATAACTTCATCTCTAATATCTTTTATAGCTTTACCTATAATAATTTCGGAATTGCCGTTATTATAACTCTCTGCAGTATCTATATAATTAGCCCCTAACTCTATACCTTCTCTAATTATGGGTATATTATCTTCCGTCCAAGTATAATCACCGCAACCTTGACCTATTATAGGTAGTTTTATACGCATCTGCTTTCTCCGCCATCTACTAATATAGAAGCTCCATTAACTAAACTAGCTTTATCAGAACATAAAAAAGTTACTACATTAGCTACCTCTTCTGGCTCACCTAATCTACCTAACGGAAATTTTTCATCAACCATTTTGGTAAATAACTCTAAATTTTCTTTTCTTTCTATATCCCATCCAGTATCAGATATCATTATACATCCGGGGGCTACACTGTTAAATGTTATATTTTTTCTTACAAAATCTTTATTCATAGATAAATTTTTCATTAAGGCGGTTTCTGCCACTTTAGCTATATTGAACCAAGGCCTACCGCCAGCTTCTTTACCTAAAGTAGATGTTATAGTTATTACTCTACCCCAATTTTGTTTAATCATATAAGGTAATACTGCTAATGTAAACTTAGTAGCTGCGCCTATATTCTTATCATACACTTCTCTCCAAGTTTTGTATGGAGTAGATAAAACATCTTCATTACCCCATCTACCCCCACCGCCTACATTATTTATAAGTATATCTATAGTACTAAAACATTTAGTAGTTATATCTATAACATTATCTATATCTTTATCTATAGTTGCATCTGCCTGTATAGTTATAATACAATTATTTACTTTACTATGTATATAATCTTGGGCTTCTTTTAACTTATTATTATCTCTAGAACAAATAGATATTTTACAACCTTCTTCAGCTAGTGATTTAGCTATAGCTAATCCTATACCGTGAGATCCGCCTGTTATTAAAGCAACTCGATTTTCGAGATTTAGATTCATAGGGGCCTCCAAATTATGTAGGTGAAGCCTTCCATCATTAAACTACCAAAATATAATCTTTTTACCTTAATAATTTCTGCCTTACCTTGTTTTTCTAGTTCTTGTAAAGCTGGTAAGTATCCTACTGTATACCCCCTCTTTTTATGGAACATTATAGCTAAATAATCAAATAAGTTGTTTTCATACATTTCTATAGTAGGTTCTATATGTATGCAAAGTTTAGGTTTATTATATATTATATAATCTAGAAACTCATTAAATTTAGAAGCAACTTGTTCTATAACTCCGGAAGTAAATACTAAACTGTTCTTTTTTATAGTTATACTATAATTTGGCTGTATTAAATCAAACATATAACTATCTATATAAATATCTAATATATTTCCTATTTCCCTAGCTAATTCTACAGAACTAGGTACAAAATCTAATCCTACTAATTGAGTATTAGGATACATTTGAGCTAACATGGCTAAATTAAATCCAGATCCGCATCCAAAATCATATATATAATCATATCCAAGAAAATATCTTTGGAAAAACCATAATCTAAATAAAGAGTAATAATTTAGTTCAAAGTTATCTACTTTTGATAATATATATTTACCCATAAATCTTATAGCTTGTTTAGGTCTAATAAATTTAGGAGTTAAATCATTCATATCTTTACTTTGTTTAAATAACTCTAAATTTTCTCTCCAACCGTTTTCCCAAATCTCTGTTCTTTCTTTAGATCCTATGATTTGATTATCATTTTCTAATCTTTTTAGTACTTCTAATATTATATCCTCTTGGTTAGGGATATCATATTCTAAAGGCGTTTTATTAAATAAATCTAAAAAATCATCTGTAAACTCATTTATATTAGTACCAAAAGATTCTACACAATCATCTAAAGTTACTTTCATAAAATTTCTCCTAAACTCTTTTTTAATCCTTTTTCATCTAATCCATATAAACTCAATAAATATTCCCTACTACCATATTCAAATATCTGTTTATCTGGTAAACAATAATGCTCAAATGTTAAATTTGGTATATTTTCTCTTATAATAGAACCTAATCCTCCTGTATAAGCATTTTCTTCTATAACTATCACTCTTTTACCAAATACTATTTCTTTATTAAACGGTTTTAATCTAAAACAACTTAATATAGTAGATTCTTTATCTATATCACATATATTATGATATATAGTACCGGTACATACTATAAATCTATTATTAGTACCAGATCTTACAGCTATACCATTTACTAACGAGTAGTTACTATCGGGAAATTCTCCTTTATCTAATCTTATGTAACTAGGTTTATTATCATTATAAGCTTCTAATATGCAGTTTTTAGCTGTAAAAGCGTCAAAAGGATTATATATAGATATCTCTGGTAAAGTTCTCATTATAGATATATCTTGTATGGCATGATGAGTAGGTCCATCATTACTAAAAGATAATCCAGCACCTGCACCTATTATAGTAATAGGTAAATTCATAGAACAAATAGTCACTTTAATTTGTTCATATACTCTCATAGTTATAAAAGGAATTATAGCGTATATAAATACCTTTTTACCAGATAAAGCTAAACCAGATGCTATATTAACCATAGCTTGTTCCGCTACACCTACGTTTATAAACCTATCTGGAAAATCTTCTTTAAATTTATGTAATGAGAAAGCATCTGCGTCTGCTGTAATAAAGACAACATCTTTATCATTTTTTGCTATATTATATACTTCATCAAATAAAGCATCTCTGATATCCAAATTAATTATCCCCTATATTCCTGACCAAATAATTTGATCTTTACCTTCTAGCTCTCTTAAGGCTGATTTATACTCAGTTTCATTGGGTACGCCGTGATGCCACTTTATACCGTTTTCCATAAAAGAGATACCCTTCCCTTTTATAGTTTCTGCTATAATTACGTAAGGTGTATAAAGATTCCTATTCCAGTGACCGGCATCAAAACAATGTAGTATATCTCTAAAGTTATGGCCATCTATAGTTATTACGTCACAACCAAAAGCCTCAAATTTTTTATCTAAATAAGGATCGTCTATAGTATCTGTTACTGATAATCTATTCCTATCAACTATTATAATTAAGTTATCTAATTCTTTTTGTACGGCAAAAGAAATAGCTTCCCATATACTACCCTCAGCGCATTCACCGTCACCTATTAATACGTAAGTTGTATAATACTGTTTGTTTAATTCAGCAGCTAATGCCATACCAGCACCAACGCCTACTGCATGGCCTAAAGATCCGGTATTATATTCTACCCCTAGAGTATCTATATTAAGTTGCCCACCTAATAAACTACCATCTTTACCGTAATCTATATTATCTAACCAGCCAAAATCTTTGAATATATTATATAGTGCTAAACAAGCGTGCCCTTTACCTATTACTAATCTATCCCTTTTTTCAGATTTAGGATCTTCTATACTCATTATATTATAATATAAAGCTACTAATATATCTATACAGGAAAATGTACCTCCTATATGTCCTTTACCAGTCTCATATACCCTTTTAAGAGTATCAATTCTGATCTCTTTAGATCTGTTTTTTAAGTCATCTATTAAATGTAAATATCTCTTACTAGCCATACCTTTAAAGCCTCTATAGTTGATTTTAAGCCTCTTATAAACTAAAGCTACATATTTATGTTTGCCAGTTGTTTTTCTTTTCTCTTATTATTTGCTTAGAGGTACAAACAACTTCTATAAACATTGGTTTATTGGTACTAGTTATAACTTTTAGATCATTATCTATAGATTTCCAATCATCAATTTTATAATAATCTAATCCAAATGTTTTAGCAACTAGCTCTAAATTTAGAGTTTCATCATTTTCTAGTTGATTTGATCCTACATATCTACTATCAAATAAAGCATCTTGGGTGTTTCTTATACTAGCATATCCTCCATTATTTATTACAAATAATTTTATATTTAATTTATTATAAGACATTGTTTTTAATTCTTGTATATTAAGTTCTAAGGAACCATCCCCTGTTACTGCTAATATTTGTTTATCTGGGTAAGCTATTGCAGATCCTATAGCTAAAGGTATAGATACCCCCATAGAGGCAAAAGCGCCTGATGTAACTTCTCTTTGTCCTTTCTCAAACTTTAACATCTGCCCAGATACAAAATAACTAGATCCAGCATCACTAGTAAATATATGATAATCTTCTGAGTTTTGATTTAACTTATATAAGAACCAGTATAGATCAATAGGATTACTTTTTATAGTAGCTAAATCTATATCCTCTTTATTCTTTATATCTATACAATAATTTAACCACTTATTATAATCTAATACGCTAGTTTCATTTTTTAGTTTTAATAGTTCCTCTATAAAACTTCCTACGTCACCTTGTATTGGTAAAGTTATATGTACTCCAGATTTTTTAAGTTCCATAGTATCTATATCTACCATAACTACTTTAGCATTAGGATTAAATACATCAAAATTATCCCCTATAAAAGGTACTGATAATCTAGATCCTAAACATAATATCATATCAGCTTCTTTCATAATAGTGGAGCTGGCTTTAGTACCTTTAGTTCCGCCATGACCTATAACATAAGGATGATTATGGGATAGCAAATCTTGACCTAATCTAGAAAATATTACAGGTATTCTTAGAGTATCTACTAAATGTTTAAATTTAAGTACTGCTTTAGAAATTCTTATACCTTGACCTGCTATTATTATAGGTTTACTAGCTTCTCTCATATAAGCAGAAGCTCTATATACATCTGATAAAGGTACTTGTAAGTTAGGAGATAATAACTTCTCTTTATTAGGATCAAATCCTTCTAATAATATAGGTTCTATTTCGGCTGCTTGTATATCTAATGGTATATCTAACCATACAGGTCCGGGTCTCCTATATTTAGCTAAATATATAGCTTTCTCTAGATGATATCTAATAGTTTCGGAATCTGTTACCATTTCAGCATATTTAGTTAAAGGTTTAACAACACTTATAATATCTAATTCTTGAGTACCAAAAGTTCTAAATTTTTCACCTTTTATATTATAAGCTCTAGTAGTGTGTTTAGTAGCTACTTGACCGGATATTATTATTATGGGGGCAGAATCTACATAAGCCTCTGATAACCCAGATACAGCATTAGTGCCTCCTGGACCAGTAGTAACATAAGCAGCTCCAAAACCACCTTTTAATCTAGCATATGCTTCAGCCATCATAGGTGCAGTAGCTTCATTACGTACGCATATATGTTTCATATAGGGATGAGTAACTAAACTATCATCTAGATATATAGATCCTCCTCCAGTTAATGTAAATATAGTATCTACGCCTAGATTATAGATAAACTCTGTTATATAATCAGCTAATCTCATTTTCGCCCCCTATATTAAACATGTACTCTGCTAAACTTAAGATAGCATAGTATACATAATTTACTATTTCATTATTGTGAAATAAATTTTTAGCATCTTTTATATCTACTAATACTACTTCTATATCCTCAGTTGGTTTAAAATTAGGATCCAGTGAAGCGTTGAAACCGATATATACTATCTCTTCTGAAGACATTCTACTTTGATATATACTACCTCTATATAAAAACTTAAGATTATCGCATTTATATCCTGTTTCCTCATATAATTCTCTTTCAGCGGCTTCTTTAGAATCTTCATCTTCTATCATACCCGCAGGTAATTCTAAAGTGTATTTATATATAGCAGGCCTATACTGTTTTACTAAAACTATTTGGTTATCACTAGTTATGGCTAATATTATTATCCCATTCTTTGATTTGATTCTATAAAAAGGTTGTAGCTTATTATCTATAATAAAATCTTCAGATTCTATACTAAACCAATCTGTTTCAAATACTATTTTTATCATGAATACTTTTACCCTCTTCAAAATATTTATTAATAAAAAAATACTTATCTATTCTATAATTCTCAAGATTATTATCTATCATATCTACTATAGATAACAGCTTTTCATAACCGAATTGGTTAAATATATTAACAACTTGATCCTTATCAACTTCTATAAGTTTCTTCAATAAAGTATATGTATAAGAAAATCTATCAAAAGAGTAACTTATAGCAGCTAATTTTATAGTTTTATACATCTCTAGATTACATATATCCTTAAACCATAAAGCTTCTCCAGCTACTAGAAATCCTTTACCATATTCTGGGCCTTTACTCCACATCTGTTGATGAAATATATCTACTAATCTGAAATCTTGTTTTGTGAGGAAATCAAACTGATGATGAAATAAACATTGACCTAAATATATTTCTAAAAATTCTACTTCAGATACTACAGTGATTATGTCTCTAAAGTAGTCACCTACTCCTAACATTATTTCTAATTCGGCTCCTTGAGCATCTATACTTAATATATCCGGTATTATATCGTTTTTATCTATAAAATCTTTAATAGTGGTAGTATTAACTTTAATAATATGATCTAATACCGTATTCTCTCCCCAAGTTCTAATATCATTGGGGGATACAAAAGGTAGTATATGTTCTTTTGCCGCTTTAGGATTAGTAGGAAATAATGAACTACTCTCAGGATATTTATTTACATAGAAATCTCTTTCCTCTATAGCCTTTCCTATACATTCATTTACTATTACAACCCTAGTACCTTTATCATTATACTGCTCTATACTAGAAGCTTCACTTCTGGCTTCAAATACAAACACAATACAATTATTAGGAAAAGTTTGTACAGTTTTTACTATAGGGCCATAATCCCCTAAACTACCTCCTATATGAAATATTACTATATCCTTGTCTTGTATATTATACATCAACAAAAACCTCTTCTTTGTTGATATTGTCAAGTAATATGTGAGAACCTTTATCTTCAAAACTAAATTTTACGTGTATAAAATTCTCTAATGCTTTACTTACATTATCTTGTTTATCTTTGGGGACATAGAAAAACATGAATCCAGTTCCTCCTGCTCCCATTAACTTACCCCCTAAAGCTCCAGCTCTTTTAGCTGTATCATATATAGCGTCTATATTACTATTGCTAGTTTTATTGCTTAAGGATTTTTTTAGTATCCATCCCTCATGTAATAATTTACCAAAACCATCTAAATTACTACTTCTTAGTAAACTATTAGCTTCATATACTAGTTGAGTCATATCATGTAAACTACT
>Ga0315284_10011270_pt1 | contig 12749 bp, 27 predicted proteins | sample YL17G09_16_MG_FD_203696 | JGI IMG/M metagenome (GOLD analysis project Ga0315284, IMG submission 203696) | Sediment microbial communities from Yellowstone Lake, YNP, Wyoming, USA - YL17G09_16 | ecosystem: Environmental > Aquatic > Freshwater > Lake > Sediment | place: USA: Wyoming | collected... | reverse complement strand
TGTTCACGAACATGCGCGAGCACGTCCGTGACCTGGAGGATCGGATCGCCGACCTGGAGCGGGTCGTCGCGGAGACCAACCCGGTGTTCGATGAAGTCGCGGAGCGGATCGGGTGAGCTACCCGAACGTCTGCGACCGCTGCTCCGGGCCGTTGCCCGTCTCAACGATGTCTCGGTTCAACACCGAGATGTGCTGCATGGCCTGCATCGACAAGGAGCGCGCGCACCCGAAATACAAGGAAGCGGAAGAGGTGGAGATCCGCCAGGTGCGTGCAGGCAATTACAACTACCACGGGATCGGTAAGCCCGCCGATCTTTGAGACGGGTAGAACACGGTTACGAGGCGGCTCGATGATGCAGCCTTGCGGTGGCTGGAAGTACAACGGCCGCCACGAGAGTAGCTACCTTGTCCGATGAGAACGGCGAGGCTGCGTCATCAAGCCGCTTCGGCTACAGGAGTTCCATGACCATCAGTGTGACGGTGGCGCACGAGTTCTATCGAAAGAACGCTGCGCCGATGACCACAGGGGAGATCAAGCACTACAACGAATACCCGCTCCGTACGATCCGCGAGTATGCGGCCAGGACTGGCTGGTCGATGTATGAGGCGAAGGTGATCGTCGAGCAGGTTTTCGGCTGCGGTCATCCCACGAGGTAGCCCGCTAGTGGGTTGACCGAGCTACCCGACCCGGAGTAAGCCGCGACTCGCTCCGTATAGGGGCATGAAGAACATCATTGCGAAGCTGGGCAACATGCGTAAGGCGAAGGACTGGACGGTCTACCCGCCCACGAGCGACGGGCGGGTCATCATCCAGACGAGCGACCGCATCTGCTCGTTCATGCCGGATGGCGTGGGTGTGCTGTCGGCCGCGAGCAAGAGCGGCGCATACTTCCACCATCTGTCCCCCGCCCTGGGTGCGACGGGCATCGTCGTCCCGCCGGATGTCGTGGCGGCGGCGTTGGCGGCGCAGCCCCAGCGCGGCGATGTGATCGGTCCTGGCGTGGTCGTGGGTTAGAGCAATGGAGATGACGATGGCGAAGAAGCCGAAGAAGCCCGACCTGTCCGCCGATGTGCTGCTGGAGCCACTTGTGCCCGCGGCCGTCTGTCCTTGTGGATGTGGGCGTCCGGCCGACTCCGTGGACTTCAATACCGGAGACCCGGTGAGCATCACTTGCCTGCTCGCGCAGGCAAAGGTCTGGCAGGACGCACGCGCGAAGGAAGCCGTCGTCCAGAAGGAGGCCGAGTGAAGAAGAAGAAGAAGCCGAAGCTGCACCACGAGGCTCGGCCGCTTCAGGCCGGTGAAGCACCGCCACCCGCCCTGGGTGATTGCTATGAGGCGGCATTCAACTTCGTCCAGAAGAACCACGACAAGATGCCCGGCCTGCACCTCGTCCACGGCGTATGTCTCGTCGGGACTGGCCCGAACGAGGGTCTCCCGTTCGGACACGCTTGGTGTGAAGCGCCGATTCCCATTGAGCTTCCGACCAGCGCCACGGCCGAATTCCTGGCGTTGACGGCCGCGTTGACGGCCGCCGATGCGCTCGTCGTGTGCATCGACAAGTCGAACGGCCGCGACATCCAGATGCCGAAGGCGCTCTATTACTTCGGCGGTCGAATCACCCAGGTCCACCGCTACACCTGGCGAGAGGCGGCGAAATGGGCGGTCAAGACGAGGCACTTCGGCCACTGGGAGCTTGACGTCGATAATTGAGCTAGACTCAATAATGTCGGCCGCATCCCCGACCCCTTCCCGTGGCCGACAGCGGAGCGGAGCGCGTTGCTCCGCTCCGTTCTTTTTGGGTCCGCTCGATAAACGAGCCCGCTATGGGTCAACCGCGATGCACCATCGCGGAGTAAGCCCTAAGTCGCTTCGTATATGGGCATGAAGAACAAGAAGAAGCCGAAGAAGCACGCCGGTTGTGGGATCGGCGCGCATCAGGAGTCGTCTCCGATGGGCCACGCCACGCGGACACCCAGCAAGCGCGAGAAGATCGCCAAGCTGGACCGCCGTGACCGTCAACGCGAAAGGGAGGACTAGCATGACGATGATCGCCGTCGCGTTCGTGTCCGGTGCCATGGGTGCCCTGGTCGCCACGTCGTCGCGCGCCCAAGCTGGCGCGCGGATCGTGGTCGGGCTCACTGTGCTGGTGCTTGCAGGCTACGGCCTGATGGCGGCGCTCAAGTAATGCGTCGGCCCAGCGATGCCCCGAAGTGCCGCGCCTGCACGAACAAGCGCCACGATGACTGTCGCTACGGCAACGTGTGGGATGGGTCGGCCCGTCCTACGACGTGCGAGTGCTGCGGCCTGGCCGGCGATCTTCGCGGAGCGGATAGGCGCGCACGAATCAGGAACGAGACGCCACTTGAAAGGCTTGCGCGCACATGAACAAGAAAGAGCGCGCTGTCCGCGATAAGGCAATCATTGAGGCCACGCAGGTAGCCACAAGGCTCCTGCGCTCCTGGTGGGCGAGCGCGTCGGTCGAGGACGATGGCCGTTATCTGCATCCTGACTACGCGCACGCCTTTGGGATCTTCCACGGACTCGCATTGGCCGGACTAACGCCAGGCGTTAGTCCCGCCCTTTCCGGTTCGATATTCCAACGACTCGTTGCCCAGGTGGAGCACGAGACGCCGCTTGAACGACTTGCCCGGGCCTGACCCGGGCTCGTTTCGTTTTGGCCGCCATCACATAGACCCCGCTATCGAGTCAGCCGGGTATCACCGTTTTAGGGATCGCGGAGTAAGACTGACCCCGATTCGTATACAGGCAGAAGGGTAGGACACCATGAGCAAGCCCACGACTCGCTACCTGCAGAGGATCCCGACCGGCCGCCCCAACGAGTTCATCGAGACGAGCGCCTACTACCTGATCGGCGGGGCCAATTGGTTCCACGGCTCCATGAACGCGCGCGGCTACTACCTGTCGGTCAAGATCGTAACCATCGAGGACGGCTTCAAGAAGTTCATGCTCGGCGCGGGCGTCATGTCCCTGGTGGAGCAGGCCGGGCGGTTCAGCCAGAAGAAGCTCGACGCGCTCGCGGTGCGCGCCGGGTTCCCCAGGACGCCGGAGGCGCTGAAGCTGGCCGAGATGATCGCGCACATCTCCGCGGGCGTCGTCCATCAGGAGGCGGTGTAGTGCTGACGATCCAGCCGTTGCGTGATGACTCGTCGCGCGAGTGTCGGCATTACGTCCCCGCGCCGCGAGGGTCGGGGCCGGGTGCGTCTGAACCGTGCGGTGTGCGTGCGGTGGTCCTACTGCACGGCCGAGGTGGCCGGTGCGCCGCGCACATCCCAACCTTGGCCGTCGTGTCTACGACGACCGCAACCAGCTAGGAGGGGCTCATGCTGACGATCAAGGTTCACATGCTGGCCTTCGGTGACGGGAAGATCCGCGAGGTCGATCTCCCGTCGCCGTCCGAGTCGGCTGACAACGATGCGTTGCTCGACCTGACGTTCATGTATGGGCAAAACGACTTCCAGCCGAAGCCGTTTCCGTCCGTGAGCGTGGGCGACGTAATCGCGCTCCCTGACGGGAGCCTGCATCGCGTGCTCGGTTGCGGGTGGGAGCATCTCCCCGCGGGCACCGATGTCAACACCCTGGAGCGAGGCCACCTGGCCTCGTGCCGATAGGAGGCGATCAAGCGCAGCACTACCAGGATCGCCACGCGGAGGCAGAGAAGGAGAATCACTGGCACGACGCGTATGACCGGAGCCGCGACGAGTAGCCCGCTATCAACAAATGTCCTGGCGACGCCCCGGAGTAAGCGGCTGGTCGCTTCGTATAGGGGCGTCACCGCAAGAGCGCGGTGACGGGTAGAACCCTGATAGGACAGAATCGCGGAGTAAGCGCAGGTCAGCCCCGTATAGGGGCGTCACCTAACCCGCATCGGAGGATTCAATGGGCATGGTCGCAATCGGAGTACACCTGTCGAATTCGCTCTACGAGCCCCGGGTCATCCCGGTGTCGTCGGAGGCGCGTGTCACGGCGCACCAGTACTCCAGTGGTCCGTACGTGGAGGCGAAGCTCGTGCTGGATGGGCTGGAGATTGCCATGTACGTCGATACCAGCGCAACCTCGCTCGCTCTGGCGGCTGCCCTGGAGAAGATCGCCGGGGTGCTCCGCACCTACGAGGCGAATCTCCCCGCCGTCGCCGACGCGGAGGCGGCGTAATGGAGGTCAGCAACGGGAGCGGATGGGCGTCGGCCGATGTCGTCCGCATCGTGGAGGCCGCGCACCGATTCGCAACCAAGCACGCGGCCGCGAATGGCTCAGGCCGCTCGTTTCTGGCTGGGATGGCGCAACACACCACCGTAATGGCACTCCCGCCGTCGTTGAGCATCCGGCGTAGCTCCCACGTCCGCTGCTATCATCACGACAGCAGGTTGACGCTCATGCTGGAGTCGCCAAGTACGGCCAAGGCTACTCCGTTGGAGGCAATCGCGACCGGCTCGGTCGAGCAGCGCAAGCTCATCAGGCAGGCGGTGTATGCCGTCGCTCGTACCTATTGCACCTGCGACAGCGTTTCGCTCACTCCGCTGGACGCGCTAATCGAGTCCGAGAGTCTTGTGCTCACGCTCAAGACTTCCAAGGACAAGAAGGACACGCAGCGCGCCAAGCTGACGCGACTCACTCAATCGATGTCGAACGCTCACAGCGACCTGGTTCGCTCGCAACACGAGGTCGCGCGGTTGACCACCTACCTCGCCGAGAGCGAGAAGGAACGGGCTCGCTTGACCGAGGCACTCGGCAAGGTGGGGCGGAAGCGCGGGGATTAGCCCCGCGTTTTTCGCCTTTAGTCAACACAGCGACGACCCCGCTATTTACTAGCAACCGTGGAGTAGGAACGGGCTGGAGCCGTATAACGGTATGAAGATTGCTAATGCGAGCGGGTGGTCATCCGATGACGTGGCCGCCATCGTGACCATCGCCCACGACATCATGGAACAGGTGCGCCGCGCCAAGGTTATCGAATCACCGGGTCTAGCTTCGTATGTCTCGGCCGCTCCGATCACTCCACCGGACGAATTGGAGATCCGTCGAGCGACTCATGTTGATTACTACTTCAATGGTTGGGATCGCACGGAACCGGAATCACACAAGGGCGTGATCTTCCTGCCGTCACCGAACAGCGTTTCGCTCACTCCGTTGGAGGCCGTGGCAGAAGGGTCTCTGGTCTCTAGGACGCTCATCACTACCGCCCTGCACAGGGTAGCGACCTCACTCACTAGCTGGGCCGGGGTGAGCGACGAAGATCCTACGGTGGTCCATAAGCTCATCGCCGCTGACCCTCGTACGGAGACACTTACGCTACGGCGGAAGATGTCCAAGGACCGTGGGGACACACTCAGGTCTCAACAAACCAGATTGGGTGAACGTTGCGCCCGACTTCAAGCCGAAGTCAATTACAACACGATGTTGGCCCATAAAGCTCAGGCGGAGCTTGAGATAGTGCAGAAGAAGCTCGGCGTCGTCGTAGTGAAGCTGGCCAAGACGAAGCGCAATCGGCAGGTCTAAGCGGGTCTAAGCCAGAAAATCCGTTGTCATTAGCCCGCTATCCCCCTAACGCGGGTAAACAAAGGGCACGGCGGTCGGAGTAAGGCCAAGCTCGCTCCGTATCCCAGCATGACCACCACAACCAGGAGGACCACCATGCCCAGGAAGCAGACCAAGACCGCGCCCGTTGAGTCAGAGACCGAGAGCGGCGTTCCGCTGGCGATCCGAAAGCAGTTCATCAAGCGATGGCGGGGTGTCAACACCGGGAAGGCGATGGCGGACCGGGAGATCGGACTCCTGGCGGCCGAGATGCGGACGAAGTTCGACCCGAACGAGAAGGGCGGCTTCGAGTTCCGTCGCTTCCTCTATCGCGAGATGGACATCCCAGTGATGCAATGCAAGATGCTCTGCACCGCCGCGAACGCCGCGACCAAGCTGTCCGAGGCGGATTGGGTCGCGCTCGGCGGCTGGATGAACGTCCAGTTCGTGATGAATGTGGAGGCCAAGTATCAGCGCAAGCTGGTCACGCACGCCGCCGCGTTCCTCAACGACCACAACAGGCCGCCGTCCTACGGCCGCCTGCGTGAGATCGCGTTCAAGCTCGGGGCGCGTTCGACCAAGTTCGGTCGGCCGCTTCGCTCCGAGTCGGAGGCGCGTAACGCGCTGCTGCGCGGCTGGTTGGATCGGCTCTACGAGGGCAATCCGCGGCTGCCGAAGCCGCCGAATGAGGTTCGCCTCGCCATGCACGGCGTCCGTGAGACGCCGAAGGACGTGGAGGCACCCGCAACCAAGAAGTAGGAGGGACGATGGACGCCACGCTTCGTAATGCCCTGCGCGCTGCTACGGCCTCGCCAGGCGACGCTGAAGCGGCCGAGCGTCTACGGGTAGCTCGCCAGCGCGCGGGCTACCCGTCCCTCGCCGAGTGGGGCTCGGCATTCGGCAGCGACGGCGCTGATGTCGCTGACCTGCTGGACCAGGTGTGCGAGGTCATCGCCGCCCAGGAGGGTGAGAACGACTACGCTTCGTGGATCGGGCTGTTCAAGCTCGAAACTGGGAAGTACCTCGGACTTACCGCCTGGTGCGACTTCACAGGCTGGGGCTGACAGAGCGGCGGCTCGGCCCGTGTGGCCGACACCATCGAGGAGCTTCAGACTCAGTTCTTCGCCGCCGAGCATCGTCGTGCGCTCAACATCCCGCTCCCAGAGGACGTTGACCCCGATGCGCCGCGGTCATTGGCGATGCCGTATCACGACTCGGGCGCGCTCCCGAGTGAGGGATAATCATGAGAGCTTGCGGTCAGTGTGGGAAGCCGGGACACAACAAGCGCACCTGCACCGACCAGCAGGCTCCCATTACCGCGACATCGCCAGCGATTAGGCCGCTAACAGACTCGTTAGACGCAGAGACTCTTGAAGCCATTGAATGGTACTTGAACAGTCGTGACCCAAAACGCGCAGACTGGATCGCGGCGGGACGACCAAACACGACAGGATTCAAGGCGTTAGACGAAGATCAGGAGTGACTACGGTGAACGACAACGAAAAGCGCGCGTGCGTCATCGCCGCGCTCCAAACGTGGTCTGCGGGCGGTGAGGTCAACGGCGATGTCGCCGACGACCTGGCCTCCTACCAGAAGGCACTTGAGCGTATGGAAAACGGATTCTGCCCACTGTGCGGCGATCTGCCGGTAGTGACCGACACGCCAAACCAGGAGGACGACAAGGCGGGCTTCGGCCTATGCCACTTGCACCAGGCGTTGATCTTTCCGCCGGATGAGCCCGCTATCTAACGGCCGGTCCGTGCATGTTCTAGGGTCGGCGGAGTAACACGGGAGTCGCGCCGTATAGGTGTAGAAGGAGAACACCATGAACACCACGATGAAGTTTCCGCTGGGGCAGGTTGTCGCGACGTCGGCCGTCGCTGCGAAGATGGAGCGGTCCCCGGCGTTCGCTGCTGGCGTGAGTGCTTCGATCCGCCGCCACGCGCTCGGCGACTGGGGCGATGTCTGCAACGAGGACCGGCAGACCAACGAGGATGCGCTGGTCGAGGGGTCGCGGCTGCTCTCGTCCTTCCAGGTGGAGGGTGAGAAGCTCTGGGTCATCACGGAATGGGATCGCTCCGTGACCACCGCCCTCTTTCCTTCGGACTACTGATGATCAAGGTCATCGACCGGACGAAGGCGGTTCGTCGCCTTCGTGTCCGGCGTCTGGACGAGCACGCCCTCGCGCAAGCCGCTCTCGCGCGCGCGAAGGAGAGAGGGTGCTTGCACTACACGGTGCATCACGGCGGCACCGTGGCGAACGCGTACAAGTACAAGGCAGACACCGAGACGGCTGTTGCTGTCTCCGATGGCGTCTCCTGCGTCGTCTGGCTGGGCCGGGTCGCCGCGAACAAGGCGACCGACCGCGGTGCCGCGGAGTCTTGCATCCCTGGGTCCGGTGATCTGTGGGATGGTCGCGTTGCCGATGGTGAGCGACGTAGTGCCGCGCGTAATGCGCTGCTGTTGGCATTCGAGGCAGCGTTCACACCACTGGAGCGGCTTGCAGCCGCGGCGGAGGAAGTGTCATCGTGAGCGTTGATACAATAATCGATATCATGGACCGCGGCGTCTGGACGACATACGCGGGCAACATCCCGGCACCGAAGCCGAACGCACTTACTGACAAGGGGGCTGTGTGAGCAAGCCGAAGATGGTGGCCGATGATCTGGACACGATGCTGGAGAACATCCAGGTGGCGCAGGTGGACCGCGGTCACGTCGATGCGAACCTGCCCAAGAAGCTGTCCGGCCTGATCGACTGGTTCATGGTCTCCGACGAGCGCCGAGGTGTGGTCGCGTACTTCGCCACCGAGACCGAGGCGTGCTTCTACCGACTGGCGCTCGTCAACGCCCGCCTCAACGACATCAAGCGAGCGACCGAGGACGTCGAGGAGGACAAGTGAAGCTCACGAAGCAGGAGTGCGAGAACCGGAACACCCATGTGATTGAGTTGGAGGACGCCGCCGACAGACTGCGGACTAGCGTCGAGGAATTCAACAGCGAGGTGGAAAGGGCCTGGGAGCAGGTCACCACGGCACTTGAGATTTACAACGAGGCGCTCTCCAACGCGCGCGAGTTCGCTGAGCACATCGCGAACAACATCGAGAGCTTCTACGATGAGAAGTCGTTGAAGTGGCAGGAGAGCGACCGGGGCTCGGCTGTCCGGTCCATGCAGGAAGAGTGGGCGGCCCTCGATACCGAGGAAGTGACGCTCGACGCGCCGGTCGTGGTGTACGAGCCGGACTGCATCTGTCCGGTCGATCACGCGACCAACCTGGAGGCCCTTCCCATCGAACCGGAGGCGTCGTGAGCCTTTCTGCGTGGGAAAGGGCCAAGGACGCTCGTGCGGCCTACGCCGAGAAGTACGGCACCGCCAACGTCCACGATGCGTCCACCTTCGTCGAGGACTTCATCAAGGTGCCTGACTCCGCGAACCAGGAGAGGGCGCTCGACTCGTTCCGCTTCGTGTGCGCGGCGTGGAACGTCGCGGTGCCCGAGGATGAGGAGGACGAGTGCAAGACCTGCGGCTCAACGCTCGACCCGGACTCGGGCGAGGAACCGCCGCTCTGCAACTCCTGCATCGAGGACGACGAGTAATAATCTACGCATCAACCTGGGCGCTTTCGCGGGTGAATCATTGCGCCACGTCCTGTTACGGGAAAGACCTGCTGAGAAGCACTCGCCCGGGGGTAGTCGTCTACTCACATAATGAGTGATCAGCAGGAACAATGATCGAAGAGTGGGGGTCGGACTCGTTGTTCGGCTCCCCTTCTTCGTTTTTGGAGTTCCACAAACACCCCGCTATCGAATCGGTCCCCTGGGCACCTACCGACTGGATGCCGGAGTAAGCCCCACCTGGCCCCGTATAGACTCCAGAGAGGTGCAGCTATGGGCTACGACATCAATGCGTGTGGGTCGGCGACGATCCCCGCCGACAAGGTGCTGGAGGCTGGGCGGGCGTTCGTGATCGCTGTCCGCGCACACGAGGATACCGACAAGGACTGGTCGCCGGACGTGACGACGCCCAAGGCGGTCTGCGCGCTCATCGGCCATCACTCCGAATTGTTCGCGCCGTCTATCGAGGCGGACGGATCGCTCCTGATGAGCAACCCGGACGACTACTTCCGTCGCCTGGACGAGGAAGAGTGGATCTTCGAGGCACTCGGCCCATTCTTCGACGAGGGGTCGGGATTCGAGTTCACGGGCGAGGACGGCGCAAAGTGGCTGTGGGAGTTCAATGCTAACGGTGTCAAGGAGGTTGATAGCGCGCTCGTCTATGGGCCTTACATCGCTGCGCCGAGCGCGGTCAAGCTCATCGTGGCCGCGCTCTACCCGGACGGGAAGCTCCCAGTGGACGAGGACCAGGGTGCCGTGCTGGATAGCATCCGCAATATCATCACCGAGAGTGGTTTCGGCCCGTTCGCCGGGCTGACTCCGCTCGCAACGCTGGCCGAGACGGCCGAAGGGGAGGAATCGTGAGCAACACGGAGCCGTTCGACCTGGGCTACGAGGTCCGTCGACTCATCAGCCTGCATAGTGACCTGGCCGGGACGACCCTGCGCGGGGCGATCCGGGATGTGCTCACCGAGGTCGCGCACGTCTGCCACCGGCACGACATCGATTTCGATGAGCGTGTGGACGCCGCCGCCGAAGTGGCCGCCGAGGAAATGGAGGAGGTCCAGTGACCACGACGCAGGCCGAGCGGATCGCCGCGTATCAGACGCAGGTTCAGGGCGTTCATCGGTATGACCGCATTCCGATGCGGGTCATCGTGGCAGCCTACATGGCGACCGGCAAGATCCCGGGGCCGATGTCGCCGTCCTTCTACGAGGGCGAGGATCTTGAGGCGGTCGATCCATACACGGCCATCTGTCTCAGTCAGGGCATGGCGATGCGGAACATCTGCTCCGCTTCCATCTGGGAAGGCACGATGCCAGACGGCACCAGCGCCAGGAAGTTCTGGGAGTCACGCGACGTGCTCGGTATCTGGCAGGACGCGTACCTCGCAGGCTGGTGCTGCGACGGCTCCCTGGGGAGCTACGACCAGGCGGAAGAGACGCGAGCCGATCTCATCGCCACGCAGGGCAATAACTGCGGAGTGGACGACGAGTTCGGCGAGGCGTGGGGCGCTCGCGAGTTCGACCTTGGCTTTGCCGAGGGACGGCGGCATCGCCGTGTATTCGAGCGGCTCGGCTACACCATCGGAAAGAGGGCACGTGACTGAGACCGACACGATGATTCAGACCGACACTCGATACGAGAACGACCGCGTTCCGATGCACATCATCATCGCGGCCTACATGGCGATTGGCGAGTCGCCGTCCAACCAACTCGACCCGATTAGCGCGATCTGCACCGCGCAGGGCAATCCCCCAATCCAGTACGAGACGATCAGCCTGGAGACCGGGGTGACGCTGGACGGCTCAAGCGCATACGACTTCTGGTTCGAGCGGCGGACCATGAGCGCCTGGCAGGACGGTTACTTCACGGGCTGGTCCTACGACGGTACGCCGGAGAGCTACAGCGCGGTCGAGGAAAGCCGCGGTCACACCATCGCCGTGAACAACGAGTGGCGCATGGCTGAGACCAACCCTCAGAACGACGCTCGATACGCGGCCGGTGTTATCAAGGCGTGGAATACCACTGAATTCGACCTTGGCTTTGCCGAGGGCCACCGCCACCGTCGAGCGTTCGAGCGGCTCGGTTACACCATCAACTGACTAGAGCCGGGCGTCTACGTCGATGACGTAGATGCCCGGTCGCGGCCAGGTGCGACGGTCGGTGCCGAAGTAGGTCCGACCGTTGACCTGCACGTATTGATGATCGATGTCCGTGTTGCTGAACCCGTCAGGCGGCAGCTTCTCGTCGCGAACGATGTCACGAATCACGGCGACCATCAACATCTCGACGCGAGTGACCCGCGCCCAATGGCGGGTCAGGATTTTTCCGTGTGCCTTGATCTCAGCGTAGATAGCGGGCCCGTCCACCGGGGCGCACCCGACGAGCGCCAAATACTCCATCGGCGTGTAGTTCGTCCGATCCGGCTCAATGCTGATGCAGTCCTCGTTGTTCGTGGTGCCCTTGATGCTGATTCTCTGGAGCACCCCGTCGTGGACTATGTGGAAATGACGCAGCCTTCCGGCTAGCCGCTTCGCCCACGCCAAGATGTCGTGCGAGACCTTGAGCAGCTTGTCTGCCCTGGTCGTAAGCAGCTTCCATCGCAGCGCCTCTGCTTGACGGAGCAATTGGAGTTGACTGCGCGAGGCCCGGATCGCGATTCGATCGCCGTCACCAATGCGCTTGAGCGTAATGAGCGCCCCAAGCTTCTTCTTCCGGTAGCAGAGGTGGTCGTTGACGATCTTGTAGCCGCGCGGGTGGAGGCCGTCCGGCCAAAGCAGTTGCGGAGCATTGTTCGCCTTCAGCCAGGCGAAGTAGCTCTCGGCGTATCCGTTGGCAAGCTCGAACAGTTCCATAGCTGTGTTCTACCCATCACGAAACGAGACCGCGCGGCATCGAGCAACGAGCCCGACCCGCGCGATCTGACGTAGTTGCCGACGTTTACTGGTTTCAAGACGACGACGACGACGATCGTCACAGGGGCAGCGCGTCACATCGGCTCTTATCAGGTAACCCGCGATGAACCTACGTCTGTCCTCGTATGAGTCCCCTGTTTGGATTGCCCGGCCTGGACTTGAACCAGGAAAACCAGAGTCAAAATCTGGCGTGATACCGATTTCACTACCAGGCAGCGGTCAGACTCTCGGCAGGGTAGCACTCAGGGCAAGCAGCGTCAGCGGCTTGATGACGATCAAATCTTCTAGCGCCACCGAGACCGTGTATCTCCTTGTCATGTACTGACGGTCATAGAGATCGCAGTCAGCGAAGCCGTTGGGCTCGTGGACGTGCAGCACTCGCACAAGCACACGCTTGCGTCCGTCACGTAGGAAGGCCCAATCACCTGGCTGGAACTTCACGAATCCCCCCGGCGGGACTTGAACCCGCAAACTCCCGGTCCTAAGCCGAGCGGATGTGCCAATTCTCCTACAGGGGGTAGTTGATCCACACTACATCATACCCGCGGCGTCCGACAAAACGGCGAGCCCACCCGCATAGCGGGCTAAGCGGGACGCCCCGGAAAAACAAACGCCACCCCCGAAGGGGCGGCGTCTGCGACACGCGCAAGGTTGGGGAGCGTTCCGCCGGGGATTAGTCCGGTG